>JADMIO010787590.1_pt1 | contig 38674 bp, 45 predicted proteins | sample 8958161 | NCBI WGS metagenome assembly JADMIO01 (sample SAMN16585339, study PRJNA669376) | soil metagenome | isolation source: Crop rotation soil | place: USA: Cullars Rotation, Alabama | collected 2011 | reverse complement strand
CTTTCCCCGCGGCCACCGCAGCCGCGCCCGCGATCTGTTCCGCGAGCGCCTGCCGCTGGCCGAGCGCCTGGCCTCCCTGGCCCCCGGCGACGCCGCCCTGGCCCAGGACCTGGCGGCCACGCGGCAGAGGCTGCAGGAGATCGAGGCGGAGATGGACCCGGGCTGAGGCCCCTCGCCCGTCCCCCTCGCGGCCGCTAGATTGCGGCCATGACCGCGCCCGTTCCCGCCGACGTCCTCTCGCGCCTGAAGGCCGTGCTGGGCCCGGACGGCTGGAGCCAGGATCCGGACCGTCTGGCCCCCAAGCTGGTGGAGTGGCGCGACCGCTGGTTCGGCTCCACGCCCCTGCTGCTGCTGCCCCGGACGGTCGAGGAGGTCTCTGCGGTCGTCGGCGTGTGCGCCGAGTCCCGCACCCCGATCACGCCCCAGGGCGGCAACACCGGCCTGGTGGCCGGCCAGATCCCCCAGGGCGAGGTGCTGCTGTCGCTGGAGCGCCTGCGCCGCATCCGCGACGTGGAGACCTTCGACGATGTGATCACCGTCGAGGCCGGCGTTCCCCTGGCGGTGGTGCATGAGGCGGCGGCGGCGGCGGGACGGCGCTTTCCCCTGTCGCTGGCTTCTGAAGGCACGGCAACGGTGGGGGGACTGATCTCCACCAACGCCGGCGGCACGGCGGTGCTGCGTTATGGGCCCATGCGCGACCTGGTGCTGGGCCTGGAGGCGGTGCTGCCCAACGGCGAGGTGTTCCATGGCCTGAAGCGCCTGCGCAAGGACAACACCGGTTACGACCTGAAGCAGCTGCTGATCGGGGCGGAGGGGACGCTGGGGGTGATCACCGCCGCCAGCCTGAAGCTGTTCCCGGTGCTGGCCTCGCGGGCCGTGGCCTTCGTCGGCGTCGAGAGCCCTCGCGCGGCGGTGGACCTGCTGAAGCACGCCAAGGAAGCGTCCGGCGGGGCGGTGGAGACCTTCGAGATCATCGCCCGGCTCGGCATCGACCTCGCCTTGCGCCACATCCCCGACACCCGCGAGCCGCTGGAGGGACCCCATCCCTGGTACGTGCTGATCGAGATCGCCCATGCCGAGCCGGGCGCATCCGAAGCGGCGCTGGAGCGCCTGCTGGCGGCCGCCTTCGACAAGGGCCTGGTGTGCGACGCCGCCATCGCCCAGAGCGGCGCCCAGGCGAAGATGTTCTGGAAGATCCGCGAGGAGCAGTCCGCCGCCCAGAAGCCGGAGGGCAAGGGCTGGAAACACGACGTCTCGGTGCCGATCTCCAAGGTCGCGCGCTTCATCGACGAGGCGAGCACGGCGATCCAGCGCTTCGCGCCGGGATGCCGGGTGCTGGCGTTCGGCCACGTGGGCGACGGCAACATCCACTTCAACGTGCTGCAGCCCGAAGGCGGCGACGGCGCGGCCTTCGACGCCCAGCGCGAGGCGGCGGCCCGCGTCGTCCACGACATCACCGCGAGCTTCGACGGCTCGATCTCGGCCGAGCACGGGCTCGGCGCGATGAAGACCGACGAGGCCCTGCGCTACAAGTCGTCGGCCGAGGTGGAGGCCTTGAGGGCCGTCCGCGGCGCGCTGGATCCCCACCGCATCATGAACCCGCGGGTGCTGTTCTGAGCGAACCGCGCCGACGACCGGTCCCGTGCGTGGGGGTGGTGTGCCTGCGCGGGGACGAGGTGCTGCTGATCCGGCGCGGCAAGGCTCCGCGGCTCGGCGAATGGAGCATTCCCGGCGGCCGGTTGGAATGGGGAGAGCGGGTCGAGGCGGCGGCGCTGCGCGAGCTCGAGGAGGAGACGGGGGTCCAGGCCGAGCTGCTGGGCCTGCTCGACGTCGTCGACGGCGCGTTCGACCCCGACAACCACAATGTGCTGATCGACTACGCCGCGCGCTGGCTGGCTGGGGAGCCGGCGGCAGGGGACGACGCGGCCGAGGCCCGGTTCTGGCCAGCGGACGAGGCCATCGGGCTGGTCAACTGGGGGGAGACCAAGCGGATCATCGCCATGGCCGTCGAGCGCTTCGGCGGCGCCTGAAGGTCACTTCAGGCTTTCGACCAGCTTGGCCATCTGCAGCAGGTACCGGCGGAAGGCATCGCGACCCTCGGCGGTGATGCGGGCGCGGGTGAGGGGCTTTCGACCGACGAAACTCTTCTCGATGGAGATGTAACCGGCCTGCTCCAGGGTGATCAGGTTGGCCGAGAGGTTGCCCTGTGTGGCCTCCAGGGCCTGCTTGAGCTCGGTGAAGTCGGCCCCCTCCGCGTCAGCCAGATAGGCCATGATCCCGAGGCGCAGCCGTCCGTGGATGACGCTGTCGATCTCGTCGATCCTGATCCGGCCCACGGCGCTCAGTCCGGTCGTGCGCGCAGCATCAGCGCGCCCGGCAGGGCGGCGACCAGCACGAGCCCGGCGGCGAGCACGAGCCACTCCTCCGGTCGGCTGACCATCAGCCCGCAGAGCGCCGCCGTGAGGAAGCTGACGACGGCGAACGCGGCGTAGGACGCGCTGCGCCGCACCGCATAGGCCACGCCCCAGGCCGCGCCGAACAGGCTGAACAGCACGATCGGAAAGGCCCACGGCGCGAGCTTCGAGATGCCCAGCTGATGGCCCGCCAGGCCCAGGGTCAGAGCTGCGACGCCCAGGGCCACGCCGACGCCTGCGAACGCCGCCGAGAGGGCCCGCGAGCCCGGCCCGGGCTCCAGGCCGCGAAAGCGCCGCTGGATCAGGGCGATGATCAGCAGGAACGGGATCAGGCCGTCGAGCCACAGCCATGCCTCCACCCCAGACGGAACGAGCACCGGCCCGGCTTCCACGACCCAGTACTGGATCGCCACCAGGCCGAACACGAGGCCGATCGTCAGCAGAACCGCGCCCAGCCTGGCCGTTCCCAGGGCCCCGCCTGCGGCGAGGGCGCGAAGGAAGGCGACATCCTCGAGGAGGGTTTGCTCGTTGCGACTCATGGCTGGGGCCTCCGGGTCGGTCATCAAGCATACCCCGGGGGCGGGACGAAGCCGCCGAGGATCTGGGCGGCGCGCTCGGCGAAGTCGATCGGCGTCGCATCCTCAAGGAACGGTCCCATGATCTGCATCCCCACCGGCAGGCCCGCGGGCGTGCGGCCTGCCGGCGCGGCGGTGGAGGGAAGCCCAGCCAAGCTGGCGAACCCCGGCCAGAACATGAGGTCGGTATAGGTCCGCGGACCCGCGCTGGCGCCGAGCCGCCGCTGCGCCATCGGCGCGTGATCGTGCGGGAAGGCGGCGACGAAGCTGGACGGCATCAGGAAGACGTCGATGTCCTGGAAGGCGGCCTGCCACGCCGCCCTGGCGCGAAGCTGGTCCCGGTCGTGGTCGAGCACCCGGCGATAGGGATCCAGCATCGCCTGGGCGAAGATCGAGGCCTCGCTGCCGTCGTCACGGGCGGCCACAGGCGCCAGCTGGTCGAGCTTCATCCCCGGAGGCGGGCCCGTGACCAGGTAGAGCAGGTAGCGGTAGGTCCGGTTCTGCGCCACCGGATCCACCCCGGGAGGCCAGCCCTGCTTCAGCCTGACCCCCGCCTTGCCCAAAGCGGCAACCGCCGCCTCCAGCTGCTCGCGCACCGGAGCGTCCACCGGACAGGCTGGATCATCGAGCACATAGCCCACGCGATAATCGGCCAGGCGCGTGCGCCGGGGCGCCGGCATGCTCCAGCTGTAGGCGCGCGCGACGTCGCCGTCGGGACCGCCCAGGACCTGCATGCCGAGCTTCAGGTCGGCGGCGGTGCGGGCCATGGGACCGGCCACGGAGATCGGGTCGGGCAGCATGGGCGGGCCTCCCGGCGGGGAAGGAACCCAGCCCCGGAGCGGGACCACGTCGTGGGACGGCTTGTGGGCGTACACCCCGCAGAAGCTGGCCGGCAGGCGAAGGGAGCCGGATCGGTCGGTGCCGGGCGAGAAGTAGGCCAGGCCCGCCGCCAGGGCCGCGGCGCTGCCGCCGCTGGAGCCGCCCGGCGTCATCGCGAGGTCCCAGGGATTGTTGGTCGTGCCGTAGAGGTCGTTGTAGCTCTGCCAGTCGTTCAGCACGAACGGCACGTTGGTGTTGCCGAGGACCACCGCGCCGGCGGCGCGCAGGCGGCGGACCACCTCCGAATCCCTCACCGGACGATACTGCGCCAGCTGCTTCACGCCGATGGTGTCGGGCACCCCGGCGATCTCGAAGGTGTCCTTCACCACGATCGGCACGCCCTGGAGCAGGCCCCGGGCCTGGCCCTTCGCGCGGGCGGCGTCGGCGCGCGCCGCATCGGCCAGGGCCTGGTCGGCGATCACGTTCACCACCGCCGTCAGCCTCGGATTGAAGGTCGAGATCCGCGCCAGCATGCGCTGGGTGAGTTCGCGGGAGCTGATCCTGCCGGACCTGACGGCTCTGGCCGCCCAGGCGGCCGACCGAAAGCTGACATCCTCCGCCGGCGCGGCCTGCGCGTTCAGGGCCGTGGCCGACATCGCCGCTCCCATTGCGATGGCCGAACGCCGCGTCATTCCCCTCGTCTCATCCCGGATCATTTGCCACCTCGTGTCTGACTAGTTTAATTTATAGACTAGTTTGACGATTGGCGCAATAGCCGCGCGAAGAGCGGGCGGCGCCTGAACCGGAGGCGGTCGATGAGGCATCAAGGTCAGACGGGGGCGCGGCCGTGTACGCCGACGCCTAACCCTGTTATCCTTGGCCAGCCTTGAGGAGGCTCGACATGCGCATCAAGCTTGCGGTCCTGGCAGGAGCCGGGATGGGCTTAGGTCTCCTGTTCGCGGCAAGCTCCGCGCTCGCCAGCACGACGGTGATCGGCAATGGCTTCGCGGCCGGCTGCTCCCAGTCGGCCAAGGCGGTCTCGACCAGCCGCACGCCGAACAGTGACGCCATCCACGAGTGCGATCTGGCGATCGAGACCGAGATCCTGACCACCCACGATCTGGCGGCGACCTATGTGAACCGCGGGGTGCTTTATCTGTCGATGGGCAACTATGCCGACGCCAAGCGCGACTTCGACAGGGCGGCCTCGACCGAGCCCGGCCTCGGCGAGGCCTATGTCAACCGGGGGGCCGCGCTGATCGGGATGGGCCGCGAACGCGACGGCATCACCGAGATCAACAAGGGCATCGAGCTGGGCGCAGCCGAGCTGGAAAAGGCCTACTTCAACCGCGCCCTGGCCGAAGAGCGGCTGGACAACCTGAAGGCCGCCTACGCGGACTACCAGAAGGCGCTGGAGCTGAAGCCCGACTGGGCGATGGCCAAGGCCGAGCTCGCCCGTTTCCGCGTGGTGCAGCGCTGAAGCCAGTCGTTGCGGGCGCCGTCGCAGGCGCCCTCGCCCTGCTCGGCGTGATCGGGCCGGCGACGGCGCAGGACCGCTCGCCCGCGTCCCGTCAGAGTCTGGTGGACCTGGCCAACGTGCTGGGACAGAGCCACGCCATCCGCCAGGCTTGCAGCAAGCGCAAGGACTTCAGCTGGTTCCACCGCATGGAGGGCTTGCTGCGGGTGGAGGCCGCTGACCAGGCGCTGAAGGACCGCCTCGTACGCTCGTTCAACGACGGCTACGCCGCCGGTCAGGCCAGCTATCCCACTTGCGGCAAGGAGAGCGAGGCCGCAGCCGTGCGCCTGGCGCAGCGCGGCGAGGCGCTGGCGGGGCAGCTGGGGCAGTAATCAGGCTTCGTGCTCGCGCCGCTTCAGGCCCATGGCGAAGAACAGGGGCGGACCGGCCAGGGCCAGCCATTTGGCGCTTTCCTTCCACCACTCGGCGCGCCGGCAGAGCTCGCGCAGGCGCCCCAGGGTCGGAGAGCGCCAGAGCAGCCAGCGATTGACCCGTGCATGCTGCTGCGGCGGGCCCTCGTACATTTCCATGATCGGGTCGGCGTCGACGGCGCGCTCGATCGCCTCACGGGTGCGCCGATGCACCAGGGCGCTGTCGAGCGCCACCGCGCCCCAGAACACCACCCACAGCAAGCTCCCCCGTTCGATCCAGTCCCGACGCATCCAACGCCTCCAACGCACGCGATGTGAGCATAACGCTTTCGCGGCCGAAGCCAAAAGTCTGGCACACAACCGTTGGCGCCTCGTTATCGCAAGGTGACAGGAGCGTGAATCCGCACGTAGGCTGACGGTGAGCGATTCGACGCTCGTTTTGGGCCGCGAGCCCGCGACGATCTGGAGCTAACCTCATGGCCGATAAAAAGCCGAACGCCCTGCAAACGCCCCTGCAACCCTCCCCCGAACTGGCCGCCGTGGTCGGGTCGGGCAAGCTGGCCCGGGGGGAAGTGGTCTCGAAGATCTGGGACTACATCAAGAAGAACAAGCTGCAGAACCCCTCGAACAAGCGTGAGATCATCGCCGACGCCAAGCTGAAGCCGGTGTTCGGGGGCAAGGACAAGGTGACCATGTTCGAGATGAACAAGCACCTTGCCAAGCATCTGAAGTAGAACGGATTTTCGCGTATTGGGGGGCCGTCCCGGGCGCTGCTCGGGGCGGCGGAACCCTCATTTCTTTTCGAGCAGCAGTTGCCCTTCCTTGCGAAGGCGCCCTTTGATGCGCTCTGCGATCGCGCCGAGGAACCCCGGCAGGTCGACTTCCATGCGCACCGCCTCTTCTTCCACGTCCAGCCGTCCGGTGATGGCCTGGCCGAGCGCACGGGCCGAGAAGGCTAGGCGGTCGTCCTGCCAGGTGCGCTCGACATGGCCCAGCGCCCCCGTTCCGAGCTGCTGCTGCAGACGTCCGAATCCCTCCTCGATGCGCCGTCGCGCCTCCGCGCGGCCGAGGGCGTGGGGAATTGTGATGGTGATCGGGCGTCCCATGGCCCGGCAATAACGGACAGAGCGCCGGCTCAGGTTCCGGCGACGAGGCGCAATACGGCAGGTCCGTAGTGCTCGAGCTTTGCCTGGCCGACCCCGCCGACGCCGGCCAGAGCCTCCAGGCTGTGCGGCCTGACGTGGGCGATCTCAGCCAGGGTGCGGTCGTGGAAGATGACGTAGGGCGGGACGCCCTGGAGCCGGGCCTCGTCCAGACGCCAGGCGCGCAGGGCGTCGAAGAGGACCTGCTGCTCCGGCCCGATCTGCAGGGCCGGCTCGCGGCCCCGACGGGCGGTTCGCCTGCGCGAGGCGCGCGCCTCGGGAGCCTGGCGCACCTGGATGCGCCGCTCACCGCGATAGACCTCGCGGACGGCGTCCGCCCCGCCCAGCTTGAGCAGCGGGCGCCCGTCGTTGGCGTCCTCGCGCAGCAGGCCCTCGAACATCAGTTGCTCGATCAGGTCGCGCCAAGCCGGCGCAGCCAGCTCCTGCCCGACGCCGAAAGTGGACAGGGCGCTCTCCCAGTCGGTCACCTCCTTGGTCTTGCCCAGCAGGTGATCCACCACCCTGCCCCGGCCGAACCGCCCGCCCAGCCGATGGACGGCGGCGAGCGCCTTTTGCGCGGCCTCCGTGGCGTCGTGCGCCTGCGGAGGGCTGAGACAGAGGTCGCACTGCCCGCAGGGCTGTACGCCTTCCTCGCCGAAGTAGCGGCGCACCGCGGCGGCGCGGCAGCCCATGCCGTCGAGCATGGCGTAGAGCTGGCGCACCTTGCGCCCCTGCACCTGCTTCACCTCCTGAGGCACCTCGCGGCTTTCGATCCGCCGCAGGGCCCAGGCCATGTCGGACGCGCCGTAGAGGGTGATCCCCTCGGCCGGCTCGCCGTCACGCCCGGCGCGGCCGACCTCCTGCCAGTAGGCCTCGATGGAGGCGGGGGGGTCGGCATGGATGACGTAGCGGACGTCCGGCTTGTCCACGCCCATGCCGAAGGCGATGGTGGCCACCATCACCGCCTCCTCCTCCAGGAACCGCTTCAGGCGCCGCTGGCGCAGGTCCTTGTCGAGCCCCGCATGGTAGGCCATCGCCGGGACCCCCGCGTCAGCCAGTCTTCGGGCCAGTTCCTCAGAGCCGTCGCGCGAGCCGGCGTAGATCACGCCCGAGCGGGCCGGACGCTCCAGCACCAGGGCTTCGATGCGGGCGGCGGCCTTGCCGGCCTTGCGCTCGGCGGCCAACCGCAGCTCGGGCCGGGCGAAGCTGTCCACGAACTCCCGGGCGGACGAGAGGCGCAGCTCGGCGCGGATGTCATCGCGGGTCCGCGCGTCGGCGGTGGCGGTGACCGCCAGGCGTGGGGCGTCGGGGAACACCTCGGCCAAGCGCCCCAGCATGCGATATTCGGGACGGAAATCGTGGCCCCACTGGCTGACGCAGTGGGCCTCGTCGATGGCCACCATGGCGATGGGCAGGCGCGCCAGCCGTTCCAGCATGGCTGGCTGCATCAAACCCTCCGGCGACAGGTAGAGCAGATCGAGGCTCCCCTCCCCGATCCGCGCCCAGATCTCGTCGCGCTCGCGGCCCCAGGTGCTGGAGTCGAGCCGCTCGGCGGCCACGCCGTACTGCTGCAGCGCCGCCACCTGGTCGGCCATCAGGGCGATCAGCGGCGAGATCACCAGCCCCAGGCCGGGCCGAAGCAGGCTGGGAATCTGGTAGCACAGGCTCTTGCCGCCGCCGGTCGGCAGCACGGCCAGGGCGCTGCGTCCGCCCATGATCTCGGCGATCACCGGCGCCTGCAGCCCTCGGAAATCCGCGTGGCCGAAGACCCGACGCAGCACCTCACGCGCCGGCGCCAGTGCGTCTTCGGCGCCGGTTTCGCAAAAATTTCGCAGCGACGAATCGCCTCTGATGGCTTTTTCCCCTGGCGATGGTTGCGCCGAGACCCGACTTGGGGTTTGACGCCAGTCTTCGTCAATTCGGAAAAGGACCCCGTGAGAGAGATCAAGTCTGCATCTATGGCCGATCGCCTGAAGGCATCGGCCGAAGCCAAGAAGGCCATGCTGGCCAAATTCAAGCCCAAGGCCGCCCAACCCGATCCCGAGTTCGAACAGCGCGCCGCCCGCAAGGAAGCGGAGTTGCAGGCCGTGCGGGAAGCCCGCGCCGCGGCCAAGGAAGCCCAGCGCCTGGCCAAGCTCGCCGAAGAGGAAGCCCAGCGTCAGGCGGTCATCGAGGACGAGATGACCGAACTGGAATCCAAGCGTAAGGCGCGCAAGGAGTGGAAGGCGGCCCAGAAGGCCGAGGCCCGCGCCAAGAGGGAAGCCCGCCAGGCCATGCGCCGGGCCAGCTGATCAGGCCGCTCTCAATGCCTCCACCGGCGCGGCGTCCAGCCATAGCCGGACCAGACCCTGCTCTACTTCGCGAGCGCTCTGCAACCGGCAGAGCGCCGCTTTCGCGTGCCTGCGCGCCTCTGGACTCGCCGGCCGGGGCGCGCGCTCGATGTACCAGCCCAGGTGCTTGCGGAAGATCCGCAGGCCGAGATCAGCGCCGTAGAAGGCCAGGCTGTCGTGGAGGTGGCCGAGGACGATCGCCAACCGCTCCTGGGCGTCCGGATCCGGGCGAGCAACGCCCGAGGCCAGGGCCGCCTCGAGCTGAGCGATCAGCCAGGGCCGGCCGTATGCGGCGCGGCCGATCATGACGCCGTCCGCTCCGGACAGCTCCAGAGCGCGCCGTGCGCTCTGGAGGCCGTCGATGTCTCCGTTGACGATCACCGGGATGGCCACCGCGGCCTTGACCTCGCCCACCGCGGCCCAGTCCGCCGCGCCCTTGTAGAACTGGCAGCGGGTGCGGCCGTGCACCGTGAGAGCCCTGACTCCCGCGGCCTCGGCGCGGGCCGCGAGCTCGGGCGCGTTCCTGGAACCGTCGTCCCAGCCGAGCCGCATCTTCAACGTAACCGGCCGCGACGTGGCGTCGACCGCCGCTCGGATCAGGCCTTCGGCATGGTCGAGGTCACGCATCAGGGCCGAGCCCGAGAGGCCGCCGGTCACCTCGCGGGACGGACAGCCCATGTTGAGGTCGATCACCTGGGCGCCGGCCGCCTCGGCCAGGCGCGCGCCCTTCTCGATCCAGCCGGCCTCGCGGCCCACCAGTTGGACCACCATCAGGGGAAGCCCCTCGCCCACGGCGGCGCGGCGCGCGACGTCGGGGCGACCGCGGGCCAGCTCGGCGCAGGCCACCATCTCGGTGGCGGCGTAAGGCGCGCCCAGTCGGAACAGCAGGCGCCGGAACGGCAGGTCGGTGACGCCGGTCATGGGCGCAGCCAGCACCCGGCCGGGAACGACGACATCGCCGATGGAAAGGGACCTGCTCACGGAGCGCCTTGTGCCCCGTTTCACGGCCGGATGCGACCCTTCCGGAACACCGCTTCCCGCCGATGGTTAAGACTGGACGATCGGGAGACGCCAGGATGAACGTCGAACAGGAGCACAGCCGCTCTCCCTGGATGGAAATCCAGCCGCCGCAGCTCTCGCCCTTGCGCGAGCATGTGGAGACCGAGGTGCTGGTGATCGGCGCCGGTATCGCGGGCCTTTCCACCGCCTACGAGCTCGCCCGCCAGGGACGGCGGGTGACAGTGGTCGACAGGGGGCGGTTCGGCCGGGGCATGAGCGCGCGCACCACCGCCCATCTCGCCTTCGAGATCGACGACTACTTCCACGAACTGATCAAGGCACACGGCGTCGAACACGCCAGGGCCTGGTACGAGAGCCAGTCGGCGGCGGTGGACCGGGTAGAGGCCATCTGCGCCGAAGAGGCGATCGACTGCGATTTCGGGCGGCTCGACGGCTATCTGACGCCCGCCCGTGAGAAGGACGTGGAGTACCTGCGCAAGGAGCTGGACGCCGCCCGGGAGGCGGGCTTCGCCGACGCGCAATGGATCGAGGACGGCGCGCCGATCACCGGCGGGCCGGCGATCCGGTTTCCGCGCCAGGGACGGCTGCATCCGACCAGGTACCTGGATGGCCTGGTGCGGACGCTGCAACGGATGGGAGCGCGCCTGCACGACAACACCGCGGTGAGGGAGCTCCAGGAGAGCAACGGCTGGATCACCGCCGCCACCGAGTTGGGCGCGACCATCCGGGCCCGCCAGGCGGTGGCGGCCACCAACTCACCGTTCCACCTGATGATCCCGATCCACACCAAGCAGGCGCCCTACCGCACCTACGCCATCGCGGCGCCGACGCCCAAGGGGAGCGTCCCAGACATCCTGCTGTGGGACACCGAGGAGCCCGGCTACCACTATGTGAGGATCCAGCCCGGCGAGACGGAGGACCTGCTGATCGTGGGCGGCGAGGACCACAAGAGCGGAACCGAGAACGACGGCGGCGCGCGGATCGGCCGGCTGGAGCGCTGGATGCGCGAGCGCTTCGCCGCGGCGGGGCCCGTCCGGCACGCCTGGTCCGGCCAGGTTTACGAGCCGGCGGACTACGTCGGGTTCATCGGCCGCAGCCCCGAGCACGAGGAGATCTACCTCGTCACCGGCGACAGCGGCCAAGGCATGACGACGGGCGTCCTCGGGGGACTGGTGCTGCGGGACCTCATGAGCGGCCGGGACAATCCCTGGGCGCGCCTCTACGCCCCGTCGCGCCAGATGCACCGGGGCCTCGGCGTATACCTGAGCGAGAACCTGGAGGCCGCCAAGCACTGGGTGGAGCTGGCGACCGCCCGCGAGGTCGGCTCCCCCGACGACATCCAGCCTGGCGACGGCGCCGTGATCCGGCTTCACGGCAAGCCGGTCGCCGCGTTCCGGGACGAGGCCGGCGAGCTGCACCTCCATTCCGCCGCATGCACCCATGCCGGGTGCGTGATCCACTGGAACGGGTTCGAACGCTGCTGGGACTGTCCGTGCCACGGCTCCCAGTTCGCTGCCGACGGGCAGGTGCTGAACGGGCCGGCGGCCCGCCCCCTGGCGGCCGTCGATGAAGGTCCGGTCGAGCCGCGGGCAAAGCCCGCCCAGCACGCCAGCCCTGGGCGCGGTTGAGGCGCATCAAGGCGGGACCTGGCCGAAGCCTCAAGCTGGGCCCATGATCCGGCCCCTGCTCCTGACCTTATCGGTGGCCCTTGGCGCGGTCGTGGCGGGCGCCGACGCGGACGAGCGCCCAGACGTGGCCGCCGGCCGCCTGATCGCGCAACGCACCTGCGCCGGCTGCCACGCCATCGACATGGGCCAGAGCCCCCTGCCGGAGGCGCCGCCCTTCGCCCTGCTCTACACCCGCTATCCTCGGCAGGGCGGGCTGGACGCGCTGTTGGCCGGGGGCATGCTGCCGCCAGACCGGCCCCAGGAGGAAGGGCGAGGCCTGGGGCACTGGCGGATGTCGACCATCGCGCTGGATCCCGACCAGGTCATCAACCTGAAGGCCTATCTCAGGAGCTTGGAGCCCGTCGGCGCTCGTTAGCTCTTGGACAGCTTCCCGCCGGGCGCCGCGGAGATCATCTTGATCAGGGCCTCGGTGACCTTGGGCTCCAGCCCTTCGGTGTGCCCCTTGTCCAGGCGCAGCACGTCGGCCACCAGCTTGCCTCCCTTGCACTTGGGATAGACGAAGACCTGCGCGGTGCCCGGTCGCCTGGCGAGACCCCAGGCGGGATTGGGCTCGCCCTGGCTGGCGCCCGCATCGACCCAGCCGGGCCGGGAATCCACCACGTCCTGCTCGCGGACGCGGGGGGCGCAGGCGTACTTCTCGGCCCAGGGCGAGGCGGTGGGCAGGGCCTCGATCTCCTTGTCGCCCGTCTCGAAGATGTAGTTGATGTCGCAGACCGGATTGGCCGCGGCCCCAGGGCGCGCGCCCGCCGCCTGCCCGCTTCCCAGCGGCGGCGGCGCGGCCCGACCTCGGAAGAAACTCGGCGACAAGGCGGCCGGACCGATCCGCCCGCCGGAGAGGCTGAGCCAGCCGTCCACCTTGTCCTTGAAGTAGTCGGTGCAGACGATGCGGTTGGAGGTCATCCCGCCCTGCGAGTGGCCGGCCAGCCAGAAGGCCTTGATGTTCTTCCGGCCCACCGCGGCGATCACCATGTCGGCGATGTTCTGCAGATGGGCGTCGTCGGCGTCGCCGATCCACATGCGCAGCGGCGTGGCCGTGGCCGCGGTGGGGGTGGCGACCACCAGGCGGTATTTCTCCTTCAGGTCGAAGGCCGGGAAATAGTGACGCTCCCAGTTCCCGATGGAGCCCGCCCCGTGGATGTTCAGGATGAAGATGACCTTCTCGCCGGGCTTCAGGTCGCACGGGTAGTCCAGGAAGAACTTGCGGCCGGTCTTGGGATCGGTGGTGTTGCCGAGGTCGGCCAGCTGGGCCGGCGTGCAGCCGGTCTCGGCGCAATGGTCCGGCGGCGGACTCTGACAGGCGACGCCCAGCAGCGGCGCGCCGGCGGCGGCGGCAGGGCCGGCCAGAGCGAGGCCCAGGCCAGCCAGCGCCAATCTGTTCAGTAAGTATTGAGTACACCTCATGTCACCCTCCCGGATTTCGAAGAGAGGGTATGGCGCCCCCGAGCGCAGGAGTCGAGGCGCTGACGGCCCTTCGCTTCGGGCCTAGCTTGCTCTAGGCTCCAAGGCCCGTGGGAGGGCCGAGATGCTGTCGCCGATCATCGCCGTTGTCTTCGTCGTACTTGCGATCGTGATCCTCCTCGGATCGGTCAAGATCGTCCCCCAGGGGTTCGAGTACACGGTCCAGCGCTTCGGCCGCTACACCCGGACCATCAAGCCGGGCATCACCATCCTGACCCCGTTCATGGAAGGGGTCGGTCGGCGCATCAACATGATGGAGCAGGTGCTGGACGTGCCCAGCCAGGAAGTCATCACCAAGGACAATGTCGGGGTGAAGGTCGACGCCATCGTCTTCATCCAGGTGATGGACGCCGCGGCGGCGGCCTACCGGGTGGCCAACCTGAGCCAGGCGATCACCCAGCTGTCGATGACCAACCTGCGCACGGTGGTGGGATCGATGGAGCTGGACGAGGTGCTGTCCCAGCGCGACCAGATCAACACCCGTCTGCTGCATGTGATCGACGACGCCACCGGTCCGTGGGGCGTGAAGGTGGCGCGCATCGAGATCAAGGATCTGCAGCCGCCGCCTGACATCACCAACGCCATGGCCCGGCAGATGAAGGCCGAGCGCGAGCGGCGCGCGGTCATCACAGAGGCCGAAGGCGAGCGGACCGCCCAGATCACCCGCGCCGAAGGCTCCAAGCAGGCCGCGATCCTGGAGGCCGAGGGCCGGCGCGAAGCCGCCTTCCGGGACGCCGAGGCCCGCGAGCGCTCGGCCGAAGCGGAAGCGAAGGCCACCCAGATGGTCTCCGACGCCATCGAGGCCGGCAGCGTCAACGCCATCAACTACTTCGTCGCCCAGAAGTATGTGGACGCCTTTGCCAAGCTGGCGGAGTCGCCCCAGCAGAAGACGGTGATCGTGCCGGCGGAGATGAGCGCGCTGGTGGGCGCCCTGGGCGGCATCCAGGAGCTGGTGTCCAACGCAGGCTCGCCCCGCCCGCGCCCCGAGGGCTCGCCGCCGCCCCGCCCGCGGCAGCAGCCGCCAAGGGGACCTGGCGTTCCCACCACGGAGGCCGGATGAGCGCCTTGGCGGACCTCTACCTGATTTACCCGTTCTGGGTCTGGATGGCCGTGGCCGCCGTCCTTCTGGCGGTCGAGGTGGCGACGGGATCAGGCTATCTGCTCTGGCCGGCCGCCGCCGCCGCGGTGGTGGCCCTGCTGACGGGGCTGAGGCTGGGGATCGCCCCTGAGCTCCTGATCTTTGCGGCGCTGACCATCGCCGGGACCCTGGTGGCGCGCCGCTATCTGCCCCATCCCTTCCGGCCGAAGGGACCGGACATCAACGATCCGCACCACCGCATCGTCGGCAGGACCGGCCAGGCCTCGGCCGACTTCAAGGGCGGCCATGGCCGCGTCTTCGTGGACGGCAAGGAATGGGCCGCCGAGCTCGACAGCGGAAGCGAGCTGTCGGCCGGGGCAGAAGTGACGGTGACCGCCATGCTGAGCGGCTCGCGCCTGAGGGTGAAATCCGCCTGATCCAGCAAGGGGAGGCCCGAGGATGACGCCAATCAAGCTCGTGAGCGCTGTCGCCAGCGCCCTGATCGCCCTCGCCGCACCTTCGCTGGCGAGCGCGGCCACGGACGCCGAAGCGATCGCCGACACGGTCGGCAAGTATTTCGCCGCCATCGACAAGGGCGCCATCCCGGCGGCCCAGGCCATGCAGACGGCCGACGCCGATATCATCGATGAGTTTCCGCCCTATCACTGGCGCGGGACCGATGCGCTGGCGGCCTGGTTCAAGGACTTCGGCCCCTTCGCCCAGGCCGGAGCGATCAGCGAGCCGGCGCTGAAGCTCGACCCGGCGCCCCGCATCGAGGTCACGGGCGAGCGGGCCTATGCGGTCTATTCCGCGACCTTCGTCTACAAGGCCAAGGGCGCGCCGGCGCGCCAGCCGGGCATGCTCACCCTGGCGATGGTCAAGTCCGGCGGCGCCTGGAGGATCCAGGCGTGGGCATGGGGAAGCCGGCAGCCTTGATCGGGCTCATCCTCCCGACATGAGGCGCATGAACTTCTGCACCTGCTCGGTTCCGGCGGCGTAGGCCTGCTGGCCCGCCGGGTCGATGACCTTGGACCAGTTGTCGCGCACCTCCTCGGCGGAAAGGCCGCCCTCGCCGAGGTAGACGCCCTCGGTCTCGTAGATCCGAGCCAGGGCGAAGCCGCCGGCGCCGGCGGTCAGGATCACCCCGTTGGGGGCGTCTTCGGACACCAGATGGATCACCCCCGGCGTGACGTAGTCGGGCTTCAGCCGATCGGCCATCTGGGGCGGCAGGATGTTGGCAGTCATGCGGGTGGCCGCCACCGGGCAGATGGTGTTGACCCGGATGTTGTCGCGCTCGCCCTCGATCTTGAGGGTGTTCATCAGGCCGACCAGGCCGAGCTTGGCCGCGCCATAGTTGGCCTGGCCGAAGTTGCCGTAGAGGCCTGTGGAGGACGTGGTCACCACCACACGGCCATACTGCTGCTCGCGCATGATCGGCCAGGCGGCCTTCAGCGGCTTGACCGTGCCCATCAGATGGACGCCCAGCACGGCCTCGAAGTCGGGCAGCTCCATCTTGGCGAAGGACTTGTCCCGCAGGATGCCGGCGTTGGCGACCAGGATGTCCACCCGCCCGAAGGCCTCCATGGCCCGGGCGATCATGTTGGCCGCCCCGGCGTCGTCGGAGACGGAGCCGCCGTCGGCGATGGCCTGTCCGCCCCCGGCCTTGATCTCGGCCACCACCTCTTCGGCCGCGGCCGAGGAGCCGCCCGTGCCGTCGACCGCTCCGCCGAGGTCGTTGACCACCACCTTGGCCCCGCGGCGGGCCAGCTCGAGGGCGTGCTGGCGCCCGAGGCCTCCTCCCGCTCCGGTGACGATGGCGACCCGTCCGTCGAAGCGGATGTCGGTCATGGCGCGCTCCCCCTGGCTGGAAGCGCCAGTAGGAAGCGCGCCGCGGGGCCGGTCAAGCGGCCCGCACGGAGGCGGGCCGCCAGCCTCAGGCCGTGCGCAGGCCGGTCATGCGGCGGCGCCGAAGGACCAGGCCCAGCAGCGAGACGCCGCCGATCATCAGGGCCCAGCCGGCCGGCTCGGGCACGGCGGTGACGTGCAGGCCGCCGGAGACCAGGGCGTTGTTCCGGACGATGTCGGTGGGACCGATCTCCAGATAGTATCTGTCGGGCCCGAGGATCAGGTCGATGGCCGGTCCGAGGGAGAAACCGCCCGAATTCGCCACGAAGACGCCGCCTCCGGGAAGACCGCGATAGAGGCTGAAGCGCAGGAGCTGGGCGTCCGGAGGGGTCGCCCGCGACGCCTGCATCTGCAGCAGCACATCGAACGGTCCGCCCGTGGTCACGAACGGGAAGTCGTAGGTGTCGGTGTTGGTGACGAGGATGCCCGCCACCGTGCCGATCGGGTTGGCGAGATTATAGGGTCCCGGCGGCGCGGTGAGATCGTTGATGACCGTGAGGGCATGGGCGGGCGCGGCGGCGAACAGACCGGCGGCCAGACTGAAGGCGATATGAGAGAAGCGCATGATCCTATTTCCCAGCTCAATGCGACGTCCAAACTGACAGAGCATTTGGCCAAGAATATCAGGCCCTCACCTGAGGTCAGGCAGGATGTCCGCCCGAAGACTTCAAGTAATGGTTTGTAAACCCCTAGGCCGTGCGCGCCGAGCGGCGGCGGCGGATGATCAGGCCGAACAGGCCGGTGACGCTGACCATGACCAGCCAGCCCGCCGGTCCCGGCATGGGATAGAGGGTGAAGACACCGGCCACGGCGGCGGAAGCCACGGTGGAGCTCAGAAAGCCCTTCATGATCAGCCCCTTTCCTTCAGGTCCAGGCGCCGCGGCGCCGAGGCCACAAAGGAGCCACAATCGGCATGAGCCGACGCTTACACGGGCGTTTGGCTGCTGTTCATGTTGCGGGACGCCGGCTCAGGCGTGTGCAAGCGCCCGGCGGCGCCGTGCGGCCAGGCCGAGCAGGCCGAACCCCCCGATCATCAGCGCCCAGGAGGCGGGCTCGGGAACAGCGCTCAACGTCAGGGCGCCGGACACCAGTTCCTCGTTCCTGACGATGTCCGCCGGCGTCAGCTCCAGGTAGTAGCTGCCCGCGTTCAGGATCAGATTGAAGGCGGGACCCAGCTGCAGCGGCCCGGAGTTGGCCACGAACACCCCCGACCCCGGCGGCCCCTTGTAGAGGGTGAAGGCCAGCAGTTGCGGATCGAACACCGCCACCTTCGAGGCCTGCATCTGCATCAGCACGTCGAACTTGCCGGTGGTGGTGAACGTGAAATCGTAGGTGTTGGTCTTGTTCACCTTGATGGCGGCGACGGTGCCGTTCGGAGTCCCCAGGTTGTAGGGCCCGGGAGGGGCGGTGAAACTCGTCACGATCAGGGCGGCATGGGCCGACCCCGCCACGGCGAGCGCTATAGCTGCGCTCAAGGCAGTATTGAGCAGGCGCATCTTCGTTTCCCCAGCCTATCCATAATCCATATCATCGATTCCTGAGCGTAGCAGCAGCATTTGATGGACGGGCCGCGAATTTTGAACAGTCCATTCGGCACGGGTCATCGGCAGATCGGAGACGATATCTCAGGCTGAAGCTTGGCCATAAAGAACAAGCTTAGCCTTTCGGTTCGACGACTCACCTTTGGGCGTGAGCTTGGCCGCTGCGACGAAAAGCCTCGCTTCCATCCTATCTTTACGATCCGGCGCCACATTTCGGCGGGATGGATCGAGATCCTTCGGACGATCGGGGGCCCGGGGGGGCCGACGAGGGGGCGCACGCGGCTGCGCTTCACCCTTTGCTCGTCCGTCCGCTCATGTCGATCCGCGGCTCGCCTGCGCCGACGGCCTTGTTCGACGCCGATCGCCGCTTCGTCGGGGCCACCCCGCGATGGGAAGAGGTCACCGGCATTTCCGGCAGGGACTATGTCGGGCGCCGGATCGAGGAGATGCTGCCCGAGCTGGATGCACAGTTCATCGCCCTTCATCGCCGGGCCGCCGATGGCGAGCATCTGGCGAGCGAAGAGGAGCCCTACGTCGATCTCGAAGGGGAGACGCGTTGGCTGAGCTGCGTCTACCGGCCGTTCGGCGAGATCGACGGGCGTATCGTGGGCTACTTCGTCCACGGCGCCGACATCACCCCGCTGATCACCGCCCGGGCCGACGCCCAGGCGAATGCGGAGCGGCTGCGCCTGGCGCTGGGCGCAGCGCGCGCCGGTGTTTCCGAGCTGGACTTCGTCCGCAAGACCATGTGGACCTCCGCCGAATTCGAAGAGATCGTCGGCATGGAGGTCGACTTCGGCCGGTTCGCCCGCGACCCCTGGTACATGGCCCATCCCGACGACAAGCCGGCGATCCGCAAGATCATCGCCGACTGGACCGGCCAGCGCCACGAGCCCATCGACATGCGTCTACAATTGCCCAACGGCGACGTCCGCTGGGTCCAGGTGCACGCCGAGCAGGAAGTCAATGAGCAGGGCCGGCGGACCAAGATCGTCGGCCTGATCCTAGATATCGACGCCCGCAAGCGTCAGGAGATCGCCCTCGCCGAGACCCGGCGCATCGCCCAGGCCAACGCCGATCGCCTGGGACTGGCCCTGAAAGCCGCCCGTGCTGGGGTGTTCGAGACCAGCTTCACCCACCGCAGCTTCTGGTGCTCGCCCGAATTCGCCGAGATCGCCGGACGTTCCCTGACATTCGACGAGGCGGCGCGGCCCGCGGCCTGGCCCATGGTCCACCCCGAGGACCAGGGAAGTTTCAGCGAGGCGATGCTGGCCTGGTCCGGCGCCTTCGGCTCCAGCTCGCTCGAGCATGAGGCGCGCATCGTGCTGCCGTCCGGCGATTGCCGATGGGTGCGCATCAGCTGCCAGATGGAGCTCACCGACGCCGGCCTGCCCGACAAGCTCACCGGTCTGATCCTGGATATCGACGCGCGCAAGCACCAGGAACTGGCGCTGGTGGAGGCCGAGCGCGCCGCCCAGGCCGCCGCCGAGGCCAAGTCCCAGTTCCTGGCCAACATGAGCCACGAGATCCGCACGCCGATGAACGGCGTCCTGGGCGTCCTGCACCTGCTGCAACAGGAAAACCTGTCGGGCGAAGGCGTGAAGCTGCTCCAGGAAGCGTCCAACTGCGGCCGCATGCTGTCGCAGCTGCTGGACGACGTGATCGACTTCTCCAGGATCGAGGCCGGACGCCTGGAGCTTTCGCCGGAACCGCTGGACGCGGCCCAACTGCTCGACAGCGTGGTGCGCCTGCTGGCGGCCAACGCCGCGGGCAAGGGCGTCCAGCTGAGGGTCCAGGTCGGCGGCGAACCGCCGTGGATCCAGGCGGATCCGGTCCGGCTGCGCCAGGCGCTGTTCAACCTGATCGGCAACGCGGTGAAGTTCACGCCCAAGGGCCATGTGGAGGCCCGCCTGTCGGTCAAGTCCGAAGGCGATCGCCGCCGGCTGCGCTTCGAGATCGAGGACACCGGCATCGGCATCCCGGAGGCGGTGCAATCGACCCTGTTCAACCGCTTCCAACAGGCGGACGGCTCGACCTCACGCAAGTTCGGCGGCTCGGGATTGGGCCTGTCGATCACCCGCAGGCTGGCGGAGCTGATGGACGGCCATGTCGGCTTCATCTCTACCGAGGGCGTCGGGTCGACCTTCTGGATCGAGATCTGCGCTCCGGCCGCCGAACCCGTGGAGGCGTCGGCGGACGCCGAGGCCCCGGACCTGGAGGGCCTGCGAATCCTTCTGGTGGAGGACAATCCCACCAATCGCCTTGTCGCCGCCAAGATCCTCGAGTCGATGGGCGTGCAGGTGGCGATGGCCGAACACGGCGGCGAGGGCGTGGACGCCATCCGCAGGGATCCCTACGACCTGATCCTGATGGACGTGCAGATGCCGGTCATGGATGGTCTGGAAGCCACCCGCTGCATCCGGGCCCTGGGCGGCCGGGCCGGCCGCACGCCGATCGTCGGCCTGACCGCCAATGCCATGGCGCATCAGCGGGAAGCCTATCTGGCCGCCGGGATGAACGGCGTCACCGCCAAGCCGATCTCGCCCGGAGCGCTGTTCTCCGAGATCGGCAGGGTGCTGGCCGAGACCCCGCGGGCCGCCGCCTGACCCGGTCGACGGCGGTCCAACTCGTTGATTTTCCTAGTTTCGCCCTCGGGCCTACGCCTTAGCTCGAGCGGTCAAGTGTCGCAGCGGCCAAGTCAGCGACCCGCCGCGAGTGACGCAGAAACCAGCCATTTCAGCTGCCCGCTCAAAGATTAACGGCGTTAACGAACGGTTTGGCCCAAGCTTTGCTGCAGTGCAGCGAATAGTTGCCAACTGGTCTCAATTGAGCCATAGACCCTCGCTTAGAACGACTCGGCCCGATTCGTGACCGGCCGATTTTCCGTTCTGCGGGGCTCTGAGACTTCGGTTCCGCAGACGTCGATGGTTGGGGGGCGCAGGCGCCCTCGCCGTACAGGACACGATAGCTTTGTTGATTAAGTTTCAGTCGCGTGCGAGCGCGCGCGCGCTGCTGGGCGCTGTGTTGCTCGGCTCGGCCCTGGGTCTGGTGATGGGTGGATCCTATCTCGCCGGGGGCGCCGCACGGGCCGCGATGGCCCACGCCCGTCAGGTTCGCCTGGCCTCCGCCGCCGCGGACGGCTTTTCAGAATCCGCGCTGCGCGCCGAGGTGAGCGGGATGCCCGCCGGCGCCGCCTCCATCGCGCGCCGCCACGACCCCTTCACGGCGGCCGGCGCCGCCCAGCGCGACCGCGAGGCCGCGCTGCTCGCCCAACGGCTGGAGCGCGCCGCGCCGGCCCCCGCGGCGAATGGGCGTTCGCCGGTGATCCGGGCCAGCTTCGTGCATGGGCCCGTCCCCGCCCGGCCCTATCATCTCGACAATCCCCTGGCCGGATCGCGTGAGCTCGATTGCCTGAGCCAGGCCGTCTACTTCGAGGCTCGTGGCGAGAGCGCCCAGGGCCAGGCGGCGGTAGCCCAGGTGGTGCTGAACCGCTTGCGCCATCCGGGCTACCCGAAGACGGTGTGCGGGGTGGTCTACCAGGGCGCCCACGACGGGGCCTGCCAGTTCTCCTTCGCCTGCGACGGCTCGGTCCGGCGGGCTCGCGAATCCGCCGCCTGGAAGAAGTCCCAGGCGGTGGCGGCCCGGGCCCTCAGCGGCTTCGTACTGACGGAAGTGGGTGACGCCACCCACTTCCACGTTTCGCGGCTCGGGAGCGTCTGGGGGGGCAGCCTCGTGCGCGTCGCCCAGATCGGCACCCACGTGTTCTATCGCCTGACCGGCCGGTCCATGCACGCGGGCAAGGGTCTCTATGCGCCGCCGACGGAGCTTGCGGAGGCGCCGGTCTATGCCGAGCCCAAGGCCATCGCGCCCAAGGCCGATGGCGCGGGCGCCAGCCTGATCCTCGCATCGGCGGTGGCCCCTGCGCCAAGCGCGGCGGCCGCACCGGTGGAGGCGCAGGTCGCCAAGCCGGAGAAGCCGGAAGCCCCGGCCACGGCGGCGCCGCCCGCCGCCGGCTGAGCTTCGTCAGGCGCTGCGATTCAAGGTGATGGCGGTCGCGTCGTAGGCGCAGGCCCGGGCGCGCGGTCCGTAGCCCGTGGCCGCCGCGCGGGAGTTGGCCACCTCTTCGGCGATGGCGCGCACCACCCCTTCGGTGACTGTCTTGACGGCATGGAGCGCGCGGCCATGGCGGGCGAGCTCGCGCTCGAACGCCTGGCTGGCCTTGGCCAGACGCGCCCGGGCCTCGCGAGGGGCGCCGGCGATCAACGACGGATCCTGCTTCACCCGAGCGGACTCGTGGCGGAACAGGTTGGCCAGTCGCGCCGTCTCATCGACGCGGCTGGCGGCCTCGTGCGGCCGGCGCGCCTCGAAGGCGTCGGCATCGGCGCCGATCTGTCCGGTCAGCTGCTCGGTCAGGGTGATCAGCCGCTCCACGTTGATCCGTGCGGTCTCGTCGGACATCACCATCACTCCTATTGCAGGCCCTGCATCTTGAGCATCTCGCGCACCACCGGCCCTGCGAGGCCCACGCCGCCGGCCTTGGCCACCTGCTTGCCGAAGGCATCGAGCATGAACGAGCGGTAGGTCCCCTCCGCGGAGCCGCCCCCGAACGGCCCGTTGGTCGAGAGGCCCTCGAACATCGGCTGAAGCATCAGCGCCACCAGCTGTCCCTCGAACTCCTGGGCCGTGGCCTCGATCCTGGCGCGCTGCTCAGTGGTGGCGATCGGCAGGGAGGCCGGCTGGGAAGCAGCCACGTTCATCGGATCACCCGCCATCACATCACCTGGATGTCGGCCTGCAGGGCGCCGGCCGCCTTGATGGTCTGCAGGATGGAGATCATGTCGCGCGGGGTGACGCCCAGGGCGTTGAGCCCGGCCACGAGCTTGTTCAAGGGGGCGCCCTTGGCCCCGACGATGACGAGACCCTTGCCCTTCTCCTCCTCGACGGTGACCGTCGACTGGGGGGTGGTGACCGTCTGGCCGCCGCGGCTGAGGGCGTTGGGCTGGCTGACCTGAGGCGTCTCCTGCACCGAGATGGTGAGATTGCCCTGTGCGATGGCCACGGTGGAGATGCGCACGCTCTCGCCCATCACGATCACGCCGGAGACTTCATCGATCACCACCTTGGCGGGGGCGTCCGGCTCGACGGGCAGCTGTTCGATCTCGGTGACGAAGCCGATCAGGTCGCGCCCCGCGGGCGGCCGGACGGAGACGATCGTGGGATTCTCCGCCGCGGCGGTATCGCGGTAGCGGGCGTTGATGGCGTCGGCGATGCGCCGCGCGGTGGTGAAGTCGGGATTGCGCAGGGTCATGCGCAGCTTGCCCATGCTGGCCAGCTGGAAGCCGATCTCGCGTTCGATGACCGCTCCAGACGCGATGCGCCCCGCCGTGGGCACGCCCTTGACGACGGTGGAGCCGGACGCCCCTGAGGCGGAGACAGCGCCGGTCTGGACGGTGCCCTGGGCCACCGCGTAGCTCTGGCCGTCCGCGCCCATGAGCGGCGTGACCAGCAAGGTTCCCCCCAGCAGGCTCTTGGCGTCGCCGGCGGCCGAGACCGTGGCGTCCATCTTGGAGCCCGCCGCAGCGAAAGGGGGGAGGTAGGCGGTGACGACCACGGCCGCCACGTTCTTGGTGTTGAGGTCCACGTCCCGGACATTGACGCCCAGGCGCTCCAGCATGGCCGTCAGGCTCTGCCTGGTGAAGGGCGCATTGCGCAGGGTGTCCCCCGAGCCGTTGAGGCCAACCACGATGCCGAATCCAGTGAGCATGTTCTCGCGCACGCCTTCGAACTCGACGATGTCCTTGATCCGGGACTGGGCGGAGCAGGGCGCGGCCGCGGCCAGAGCGGCGATCAGACTCAACGCCAGGGCCGCGACTCGGGTGATAAGACGCATGCGAGGAAACCGGTTCAGCGATGGACCGTTACCCTGCGAGCTTCGTGCCAGCGCTCGCGCTGGAGAGATTCCTTTAACTTCAGGGACTTAGGAATCAGCTCCGGACGCCTCGCAACGCCGCCCGGCAGGAACTGCCGGGCATTAACCATACCGCAAGTGCTCGCCATGAAGACTGGCGAGGCGGCGGACGGCCGGTCGAGCGATGAAAGTCACAGGTCCCAACGGCATCTCCTCTCCCGGCGTCGGACAAGGCGCCAAGCGGCCATCCGGCCAGGGCTTCTCGTTGCCCGCCATGGATGACGCGAGCGGCGCCACCGGCGTGAACAGGGCGGCCGGCGCCTCGCCCGTGGGCTCGCTGGATGCCCTGATCGCCTTGCAGCAGGTGGACGAGCCCCTGGAGCGGCGCCGGCGCGCGATCCAGCGCGGCGGGCGTCTGCTCGACATGCTGGACCGGTTGAAGCTGGCCCTGCTCGGCGACGAGCTCGGCGAGAGCGAGTTGCGCGCCCTGGCCGCAGCGGTGCGCGAACAACGGTCCGCGACCAGTGATCCGGGGCTGGAGGCCCTGCTCGACCAGATCGAGACCCGCGCGGCGGTGGAGCTCGCCAAGCGCGCTCCCGCGGCCTGACCAGGGCCAACCTGACCGGGTTGTTCGGCATCCATTCATCTGCGGACGCATTTCATTAACCACTGCGGCCTGCCGGGCGGGGCCGGCCGCTTGGATCTCTATGGGAGAGACGACCGTGAAGATGCTTCTTGCCGCAATGGCGGCGGTGTCGGCGATCGCCGCAACCGCCCCCGTCACCGCCCAGGCGCAATCGCGCTGGGATCGGGATCGCTACGACCATGACCGCTACGATCGCGGCCGTTGGGACCATGATGGCCGTTGGGACCGTGGACGCCATTGGCGCGATGACCGTTGGGACCACCGGCGCGGCTACTACTGGCGCGGCCGCTATTGGCGCCATCGGGACCGCGACTGCTATTGGCGTTATGGCGAGCGGATCTGCACCTGGCGCTACTGGTAAGTGAGGAAGGGCGCCGCCGGAGCAAGCTCTGCGCGCCGGCGGCGCCCATTCGTCGCGTCGCAGCGCCCTACAGCCAAGGCCGAGCGACAATATGACCGCTCAGCTCGATTGAATGGCAAAGCCTTTCTGGTATAAGCGGCGGCGCTCGCAAGATGGGGAGCGGGCGTGTTGGCGTGAGGGCGTCGATGAAGGCGGCCGCGGTTCTGGTCCAAGAGACCATCTATCGTCCTCGCGAGGACGAGCCCTTTATGAACGAGCGACAGCTCGAATACTTCAAGCAAAAGCTGCTGCAGTGGAAAGAGGACATCCTTCGGGAGTCCCGCGAGACGCTGTCGCATCTTCAGACCGATACCGAGAATCACCCTGACCTGGCCGATCGCGCCTCGTCGGAGACGGATCGGGCCCTGGAGCTGCGCACCCGCGATCGCCAGCGCAAGCTGATCTCCAAGATCGACGAGGCGTTGCGGCGTATCGAGGACGGCGTCTACGGCTACTGCGAGGAGACCGGCGAGCCCATCGGCCTGCAGAGGCTGGAAGCCCGTCCGATCGCCACCCTGAGCCTAGAGGCCCAGGAGCGGCACGAGCGCCGCGAGCGCGTTCACCGCGACGACTGAGGTCCGCACCGGAGTTCAGCGTCGACGCCGCCGCGTCCCCGCGGCCTCCAGCGCACCGACCAGCCGGGTCCGGGATGTGGACCCCTTGTGGGGCCATAGCGAAACCGGAACGCGAATTGGGCGGGGACGCTTGGTCCCCGCCCGCTCGCGCCTCCCCTGAATGACGGTCAGATCTTCAGGCCAGGGCGAGTCTCTGCCGACGGCGGGCGCTGCGTGCGGCGGCCCCGGCGCCTGCAAAGCCAAGGAGCAGCAGCGCCCAGGTCTCCGGCTCAGGCACGCCCGCGGGCGCCGAGACCGTCAGGTCCCAGTCGGTGACGTCCTGAAAGGCGTAGGAGAGCCCGGAGCCCCCCGTGAAGCCGACGAAGGCCTGCGGTCCCAGCGTGGCGAGGTTGATATTGAAGCTGTCGCTGATGCTGTCGCCGGTCGAGCTGTTCACCGCCGTGTAACTCAGGACATGCCCGACGTACTGCACGGTGACCGTGACGTCGTCGTCCTGGTCGCCGAGGTTGAAGTTGCCGAGCGGCTGGGTTCCTCCGAACACGCTCGTCGCGCTGGTGAAGATGCTGGCGTGGTTATTGTCCCAGCTCTGGAAGGCGATGCCGACGGCGTTGTTGATGCCGTCCGCACCGATGGAGCCGCCGCCGACGCCGAGGGCGTTGGCGCCGGCGGCGTCGTTCTGCACCATGAAGCTGATCCCGTCCGCCTGCGGGTCGAAGCCGGCGCCAACCAAGGTGAAGTGGAAGGTGCTGGTGAAGGTCGATTGAGTGTCGATCGGCGTGGTCAGGAAGGCGCTGAACGCCTGGCCGCCGACCCCGTCGCCCAGGTTCAGGTCATTGGCGCTCGCGGTTGCGGACCCATTGAGCTGCATGGTCGTGAAATCGACGACGGCGGCCTGGGCGGCTGTCGCGCCGGCGCCGATCGAAAGGGCGGCCATCGCCGCCAGCATGACTCTCATTGCACCCTCCATCTACTCCATCCCCGATCCACCTGAGGCGGGGGTCGGACACAGATGCGCAGGGCGTCGAAAAAGCGGGCCACCCGAACCGACGATCCACCCTGCCGTCGCCGGTTTAACGGAGCGCGCCGGGCGGCCGGTATCCTCGTTTCCTAGGAGGCGGATTGGATTTTACAGCGATAACCGTGCACTATGGCCTGGGTGCGTGGGACGAGGGGATGAACTTTCGGGTCTCGAGCAGCGCGGTCGACCTGATCGAATCCGCGTCGGCGGCCGGTTCGGCGGCCGAGGTCGGACGCTCGCTCTATCAAGCTCTGCGCCCCCTGGGCGTCCGCGCGCTCTTTTCCCGATCGCATTCCACGGCCGGGGCGGGCAACGAGTACGTCTACGCGCGGATTTCGCCCGCCGGCTGGGAAGCCATCTACGATGAGAAGCGCCTGTATGGCGCGGATTTCCTTTCCCGGGTGATCCGCAAGCGGTCCGCGCCGTTCAGGTGGTCGGACATCGAGTTCGTCACCGAGGCCGAGCGGGAGATCAACGAGATCGTCCGCGACTTCAACATCGACGACGGCATCGCCGTGCCGGTGCATGGGCCCGGCGGCTATGTCGGCGTCACCAGCATCGCGTTCGAGCAGTTGGCAGAGATCTCGCCTGCCGAGCGGGCCGCGATCGCCGCGGCCACCCTGGTGCTGCACCTGCAGATGATGGAGCTTTCGCCGGAACGAGGCCGCCAGGGACCCAGCCTGTCGCGACGGGAGCGCGACTGCATGGCCTTCGTCGCCGAAGGCAAGTCGGACTGGGAAATCAGCGAACTCCTGGGCGTCGCGGAGACCACGGTCCTGAGCCACGTGCAGAACGCCAAGCGCAAGCTTGGGGCCAAGACCCGTTCGCACGCCGTGGCCTTGTGCCTCCTGTCTGGCCTGATCTGATCGGAGTCCCCGACACGTTCGACGAGCTGCCCGAGATCCGCGTCACGCGGGCCTGACAGGGCCCGAAGCCGCCGTTAGAACCGGCCCATGACCGACACCCTCACCATCGCCGCCGTCCAGGCCAATCCGGTTCTCGGCGCGATCCAGCTCAACGCCGCCAGGGCCCGCGAGCTGATCGCCGAGGCGCACGTCAAGGGGGCAGACCTGGCGGTGTTCTCCGAGCTGTTCCTGATCGGCTACCCTCCGGAGGACCTGGCCTTGAAGCCGGCGGCTGTGCGCGATTGCGTCCAGGCGCTGAAGGACCTGGCCGCGGCGACCGCGGACCTCTGCCCTGCCCTGATCACCACCATGTGGCCGAGCGATGGACCCCGTCCACACAACGCCTTTGTCCTGATCGCACAGGGCGAGATCAAGGATGTCACCTTCAAGGTCGACCTGCCCAACTACGGGGTGTTCGACGAGAAGCGGGTGTTCGAGCCCGGCAAGGCGCCCAAGGTCTTCGACTTCCGGGGCGTGAAGCTGGGGGTTCCGGTCTGCGAGGACATCTGGGGCCCCATTCCCTGCGCGGCGCTCAAGGCCCAGGGCGCGGAGCTGCTGATCGTGCCCAACGGCTCGCCCTATCGGCGCACGGCCGACGACGAGCGGTGCGCCGTGGTCTGCGCCAGGGTCGCCGAGACCGGCCTTCCACTGATCTACGTGAACCAGGTCGGCGGGCAGGACGAGCTGGTGTTCGACGGGGGTTCCTTCGCGGTGCAGGCCGACGGCCAGGTCTGCATGCGCCTGCCGATGTTCGAGGAGACCATCGGCATCTCGAGATGGAGCCGCGAGGGCGCGACCTGGCGGTGCGTCGAGGCGCCGAGGACCGCGTGGCCGAGCGGGCCCGAGGAACTCTACCGGGCCATGGTCCTGGGCCTCAAGGACTACGTGGACAAGTCGGGCTTCCCCGGGGTCGTGCTCGGACTGTCGGGAGGGGTCGACTCGGCCCTGACCGCAGCGGTGGCCGCCGACGCACTGGGCCCGGAAAGGGTCCGATGCGTGATGCTTCCCTCCCGCTACACCAGCGGCGAGAGCCTGGAGGACGCCAGGGCCTGCGCAGAAGCGATCGGCGCGCCGTATGAGAGCATCGGCATCGAGCCGGCCGTCTCCGCCTTTGCGCAGATGCTGGCGGGGCCCTTCGCCGGCAGGGCGGCGGACACGACGGAGGAGAACATCCAGTCACGCGCGCGCGGCGTGACGCTGATGGCGATCTCAAACAAGTTCGGCCTGATGGTGCTGACCACCGGCAACAAGTCGGAGATGGCGGTGGGATACGCCACCCTCTACGGCGACATGTGCGGCGGCTACAACGTGCTGAAGGACCTCTACAAGACGGACGTCTACGCGGTGGCCCGCTGGCGCAACGCCCACACGCCCTTCGGCGGACGCGGCGACGTGATCCCCGAGCGGATTTTGACCAAGGCGCCCAGCGCCGAGCTTCGTGCCGACCAGACCGACCAGGACTCCCTGCCTCCCTACGACGTACTCGACGGAATCCTGCATGGCTTGGTGGAGCAGGAGGCCACGCTCGACGAAATCGTCTCCCGCGGCTTCGACCCGGCGACGGTGGAGCGGGTGCAGCGCCTGCTCTACGCCTCCGAGTACAAGCGCCGTCAGGCGCCGCCGGGGGTGAAACTCGGGCCGCGCGCGTTCGGCCGGGACCGGCGCTATCCTATCGTGAACGGCTATCGGGACCGGGTGGGCGGCGCAGGCGCCTAGGAGGCTTCGCTCCGGTCCGCCTCGCGGTCCTTGCCCCTACGCATCAGCTTGGCATAGCGCTCCGAAATCCGCGCCTTCGCCGCGTCGACCTGGCGCCTGAGCTCGTTGGACAACCGCTCGACGTCCTGCTCGCCCGCAGCGGTATCGGACGATTGTTCACTGACACGACCGCCCGGCATTCGGCGCCAATCCCAGGAAACGTGGCTTAACCCTCGCCCCGCGTCATATGCCGGGATCGGCCAACCGCTCAAGCGTGGCTGAAACAGGAGCCTGGGGAGCATGCGCTGGAGGGGCGGGCCTGGCCAGCGAGCCGAGGGCGAACAGAAACTTGGACGCCTGGCGCACCTCCACCCCGATGTAGGCCGGGGACTCCCGCAGGATGTTCTCGGCCACCTCGCGTGCGCGGGCCTTGTCCTTGACCAGGACCACGCGAAAGCCCAACGCGGGGGTCAGGCGGCTGGCGATATAGAATTCGAAGGCGGGCACGGAAGGGCTCCCTGGATCGCCCCCATCATCGCGCGCCCACGGACGCTGGCCGATGCGACGGGCCGCCGCCGCGACGAGCGGACGCGGGCTTCTCGCGAGCTAGAACAGGGCCGCCAACAGATTGATCGTCAGCGCTAGCACCACCGTGTTGAAGATGAAGGCGACCATGGCGTGGATGGTGCCGGTGTGGCGCATGCTCTTGGAGGTGAAGGCCACGTCCGCCGTCTGCGCCGCGACCCCGATCACCGCGCCGAAATGCAGGAAATCCCAGTAATCGGGCCTCTCGTCGCCTGGAAAGGCGAGGCCTCCTACGCATTCGTCGGGACTGTGACCTTCACCCCGAGGCGCGTCGTAGTACTCGTGAGCATAGTGCAGCGCGAACACCATCTGAACGAAGAGCCACGATCCCAGCACCGTGCCGAACGCCAGGGCCACGCGCAGCCCCTTGACGAGCTCGTTCGGCTCGAGCTTGGCCAGGGAGAGCTCCTTGGCGATGGCGACGATGCTGGCCACAGCCGCCACGATGGCCAGTCCGAGAATGAAGTGCTGACCCTCGTCCTCCTTGGCGGCGCGCTGGCGTATCCTGGTCTCGTCGCACTCGGCCATCATGAGCAGTGTCGAGCCGATGAACCACACCAGCAGGGCGTCCCACGTGAAGACCACGCGGGTGCTGACGCGCAGAGGATTGGGGATGACCGCCAGGCCAAGCCCCACCGCGGCCCCGAACAGGATGGCGCCAGTCAGACGCGGACGGGCGGTGAAGGATCTCAGCATCGCCGCCGTGATCAGGTGACTGTCAGCGGCATCGGCGCCCGCTCGCCGGCCGCGGCGGCCATGGCCGATAGCGCCGGCAGGATGTCCTCGACGCGCCGAACCTCCGTGAACGCGGCCCGGAACTGCTCAGGCGTGAACCCCTGCCGGACGGAATGGTCGATCAGGTCGAAGAGGGGCGACCAGTAGCCCCGCGTGTTCAGGAACACGACCGGCTTGGCGTGCAGGCCGAGCCTCACCCAGGAGAGGATCTCGATCACCTCCTCCATCGTCCCGATCCCGCCGGGCATGACGACGAAGCCGTCGGCTTCCTGGAACATCGTCGCCTTGCGCTCGTGCATCGAGCCGACGATGACGAGGTCCGCGGCCTCGTAGGCCACCTCCGGCAGCCGCAGGAACTCCGGGATCACGCCCAGCACGCTGCCCCCCGCCCCGATCGTCGCTCGAGCACAGGCGCCCATCAGGCCCAGCGCCCCTCCGCCATAGACCAAGCGGACCCCCTTCCCGGCGAGGATCCGGCCGAATGTCGCAGCCCCGGCCATCCACTCGCTTTCCAAGCCCTCGGAAGAGCCACAGAACAGCGCGACGGACTCGAGCGCGGGGGCGGTCATGGCGGGCTCCGGTGCGATTCGGCTATTGAACCACCGTGATCCCGGGCGGGCCATCCAAGACCCGTCCAACGACGCGGCTGGCTTGGCAGCCGGCGGAGACAGCCTGCTCGAGTACTGCCTGGGCGTGATCCGGGGCCGCCGCAATGAGCAGGCCCCCGCTCGTCTGAGGATCGGTCAGCAGGTCCCGCCGCCAGCCCGGCTCCAGGCCGCTCACCTCGGCGCCGTAGCTGGACCAGTTGCGCCCCGAGGCTCCGGTCCTCACCCCCTCGCACAGGAGTTCCGGAACATCCGGAAGCACCGCCGGCGCATCCGCCTCGATCTCCACGGCCAGGCCTGATCCCCGGCTCATTTCAAGCGCATGGCCCAGCAGCCCAAAGCCTGTGACGTCAGTCAGAGCGTGAATCCCATCCCGCCCCGCCAGGTCGGCCCCCAGGCTGTTGAGCCGGGTGGTGGAGGCGATCATCGCCTGATAGCCATCGGCGCTCAGGCGTCCTTGCTTGAAGGCGGCGCTCAGCACGCCCACGCCAAGCGCCTTGGTGAGGATGAGGTGGTCGCCCGCTCGCGCGCCCCGGTTGGTCATCACCCGGTCGGGATGAACCAGACCGAGGGCGACCAGGCCGTAGATGGGCTCCACGCTGTCGATGGAATGGCCGCCCGCCACCGGAATCCCGGCCTCGGCGCAGATGGCCTGACCTCCGGCGAGAATGCTTCGGATGGTCTCTGGCGCCAGCTTGTCCACCGGCATGCCCAGTATGGCCAGGGCCAGGATCGGCCTGCCACCCATCGCCCAAACGTCGGACAGCGCGTTGGCCGCGGCGATGCGGCCGAAGTCGAAGGGGTCGTCCACCACGGGCATGAAGAAGTCCGTGGTCGCCACCAGCGCCTGCTCGTCGTTGAGCCGGAACACCGCCGCGTCGTCGCTCGTCTCGGTCCCGACCAGCAGGTCCTTGAAGGGCGCCGCAGCCGGCATCCGGGCCAGGATCTCCGTGAGGACTCCCGGAGCGAGCTTGCATCCGCACCCTCCGCCGTGCGCCAGGGACGTCAGTCGCAAAGGGGCGAGCATGGCGGCGTCTTGCATGGCGCGGGCTCCTGGGGCTTAGGGTCGGGCAAGATATCGAGATCATGACCGACATCCAGGCCATCGACGCCGCCGACCCGAACACGCTCGCGGGCTTCGACGACATCATCGACGTGCGCAGCCCGGCCGAGTTCGCTGAGGACCACGCGCCCGGAGCGATCAACCTGCCGGTGCTCGACAACGAGGAACGGGCGGTGGTGGGGACCATTTACGTCCAGGAGTCCCGCTTCAAGGCTCGCCGCCTGGGAGCCGCGCTCGTGGCCCGCAACATCGCCCGGCATCTGGAGACCACCCTTTCGGACCGGCCGGCCCAGTATCGCCCCCTCATCTATTGCTGGCGTGGCGGGCAGCGCTCCAACGCCATGGCCACGGTGCTGAACCAGGTCGGCTGGCGGACCGCCGTCCTGGCCGGAGGCTATCGGACCTATCGGCGGCGCGTGAAGGCGCGGCTCTATGATGACGTGGTGCAGGCGAAGCTGGTGCTGATCGACGGGCGGACCGGATCGGGCAAGACCGAGATCCTCCAGCGCGTGGCCGCTCGCGGGGTGCAGATCCTCGATCTCGAAGCATTGGCCCAGCATCGGGGCTCCTTGCTCGGCGCCTTGCCCGGCGTGTCTCAGCCCAGCCAGAAGATGTTCGAGAGCCGGCTTTTGAACGCCATCGAAGCCCTCGACCTTTCGCGCCCTGTCCTGGTCGAGGCCGAGGCCAGCAAGGTGGGGGAGCGCATGATCCCTCCGGCGCTGTGGAAGGTGATGACCGCAGCTCCCCGCATCCTGCTCGCCGCTCCGCTGGAAGCCCGCGCCGCCTATCTCGCGGCCCGCTACGCCAGCGTGGCCCTGGACCTGGACGCGTTTGGGGCCCTCCTGGAGCGCATGCCGACCCCGCTGGGCCGCAAGACGATCAGCGAATGGCTGCGGCTGGCCGAAGCGCAGAACCTCGAGGCCGTGGCCGCCGGCCTCGTCCAGGCCCACTACGATCCCGCATACGATCGGGCCCTGCGCAAAGAGTCCAAACCCCGGCTGGCGGACCTCGAATTGCAGGGCCTGGGAGAAGCCGATCAGGAGGCTGCAGCGGACAGAGTGGCGGCGCTGGCGGGCGAACGCCTATATCAGAACGCGTGATCAGTTTCGGCATGACCGGGAGGAGCGGGGTTTGAGGGGACCGGTGCATATGCGCCCGGCCGATCGTGAGGTCGCCCCCCGCGAGGCCAAGCTCGACACCCTGCCGGCGCTGCTCGATCTCTTCCACCTCGTGATGCGGGCCAGGGCCAAGGGCCTGGCCCCGCGGCTGATCGCGGCCGTCGGCTTCATGCTGTTCGGCTCAGCGGCCGGGGTCTGGGCCCCGCTTTTTCTCGGCGACGCCGTCAACGCCCTGTCGCGGGGACACGATGCGACGACGCAAATCTCCTTCACCTTCGTGGGCTTGGCGGTCGGCTACGCCGCGATCCGTTTCGCCTCGGCCGCCGCGCCGCAGCTGCGGGACCTGATCTTCACGCCATTGGGTCAGGCCGCCATCCGGCGGGCCGCCGCCGAGGCATTCGAGCATGCCCTCTCGCTTTCGCTGGACTATCACCAGACCAAGCGCACGGGCTCGCTCGCCCGCACCATCGATCGAGGCGCCCGGGCGGTCGACTATCTGATGCGGATCCTGGTCTTCAACATCGTGCCGACGGTGTTGCAGCTCATCATGGCCGCCGCCCTGCTGGGCCAGAAGTACCACTGGAGCTTCGCCCTGACGGCGGTGGCAACGGTGGTGGTCTATGCCGCCCTGACCTTCATCATGTCAGACTGGCGCATCCAGCATCGCCGCGAGCTGACCCAGGCCGACTCCGAGGCGGCGGGACGAGCGGTAGACGCCCTTCTCAACTACGAGACGGTCAAGAGCTTCGGGGCGGAAGCCCGGGCGGTGGCCGCCTACGACGATGCGCTCGGCGTCTACGCAGGGGCCGCGATCAAGTCCAACGCCTCGCTGGTGGCGCTGAACCTGGTGCAGGCCGTGATCATGAACCTGGGACTTGGGATCATGGCGGTTCTGGCGGGCTTCGAGGCGGCCGCCGGACGCATGGGCCCCGGAGACGTCACCGCCGCCGTGCTGATCCTGACCCAAGTCTACATGCCCTTGAACATGCTGGGCTTCGCCTATCGTGAAATCCGCCAGTCCTTCATCGACATGGAGGCCATGCTCGCCCTCACGAAGGAGGCCCCGGACGTCGCCGAGGCGACGGACCCCCTCGACCTTCCACCGGCTTCACCGGGCCAGGGGGGCGAGTTGCGGTTCAGGGAGGTCTCGTTCCGCCATTCGGCGCGGACGGAGGGCCTGCGCGACATCGACTTCTGCGCCGCCCCCGGGCAGACCGTCGCCCTGGTCGGCCCGTCCGGCGCCGGCAAGACCACCGCTGTGCGCCTGGCGTTACGCCTGATCGATCCTCAGCAGGGCTCCGTGAGCATCGATGGCCGTGATCTCAGGACCCTCAAGCTGTCGGCGTTGCGGCGAGCTGTGGCTCTTGTTCCCCAGGAGGTCGCCCTGTTCAACGACACCCTTCGGATGAACATCGCCTTCGCCCGTCCGCAGGCCACCGAGGAGGAGGTCTGGGCGGCAGCCGAGGCGGCTGAGCTCGGGACCTTCATCCGCGCGCTTCCAGAGGGTCTGGAGACGAAGGTGGGCGAGAGGGGCCTGAAGCTCTCCGGAGGGGAACGCCAGCGTGTCGGACTGGCCCGAGCGCTCATGGCCGATCCGCGCATTCTGATTCTGGACGAGGCCACCAGCGCCCTGGACGGAAAGACCGAAGCGGCCATCCAGGCCACCCTGCGCCGCGCGAGGAAGGGACGCACGACCCTGGTGGTGGCCCACCGGCTCTCCACCGTCGCGGACGCCGACGAGATCCTGGTCATCAAGGGCGGCAAGATCGTCGAGCGCGGCGCCCACCAGGCGCTGCTGGCCAAGGAGGGGGAATACGCTGCGTTGTGGCGCCGCCAGGTCCGTGAGGCCTAGCCGTCAAAGGAACTGCTCCCGCACCTGCTCCGTTAGCCTCGCAGTCCACAGGAGCGAGCGATGAACAGGACCCAGGCCAAAGGGACGGGGCAGAAGCTGATCGGGGAAGCTCAGGAGGGCGTCGGCAAGGCGATCAAGGACAAGAAGCTCATCGCCAAGGGCCTCGGCAACCGGGCGGTCGGCATGACGAAGGAGCAGGCCGGCAAGGCCGTGTCCACCGCCGACCGGGCCATGAGGCAGCCCTGAAAACAAAACGGCCGCGCCCCAGAGGGGCGCGGCCTTATGCAGCTGATCAGGGAGGGGGTTCCGATCAGCGGTACTGCTGGAGACGCGTGGTCCTTAGTCCAGGCATGCCGTACCGATCGATCGATTGCTGCCAGGCCAGGAACTCTTCGTTGGTCAACCCGTAGCGTGCGCAGGCGTCGTCGAGCGACAGCAACCCGCCACGCACAGCGGCGACGACCTCGGCCTTACGCCGGATCACCCATCGCTGGGTGTTCGGAGGCGGCAGGTCCGCGAGCGTCAGGGGCGCGCCGGTCGGGCCGATCACGTACTTCTCCCCTCTGCTGTTGGTCCGTTGCTGAAGCTGCAACATAGCTTTACGCCTTTCCCACCATCATCGTTGGCGGGCAGCATAGCCATAGCCCCATAACATCGACTTAATCCGGACGGTAAACACCGTGCTAACCATCGGATCGTCTCCCGCATGCGTTAATCAGTGCTGAATCGGTCTATTGATTTCCACTCATTAACCTATCGAACTACCTCTTAATACTCAGAAGCTCTTCCAGCATCTGGTCAGCGGTGGTGATGATCTTGGACGAGGCGGAGTAGGCTCGTTGGGTAGTGATCAGTCCGGTGAATTCGGTGGAGAGATCCACGGTCGAGGCCTCGAGGCTTGAAGGCGCAATCGATCCCGCGCCCGCCGAGCCTGCGACCTTGAGGGTGTAGATCCCGCTATCCAGGGATGCCTGATAGGCATCGCCGTTCACCGCCTTGAGGCCGTTGGCGTTGGGGAAGGTCGCCACCGCCACCTGAGCGATGGTCCGGGTGGTGCCGTTGCCGTACACCGCAGTCACCACCCCTTCATCGTCGATCGAAATACCCGCGATCCCGCCCGAGGCCGTGCCGTTCGACGCCACCGAGCTGACCGACGAGACCCCCGAGAACTGAGTCATTCCCGTCAGGTCGACGCTCACAGTCTGCTGATCCACGCCGAGCGAGGCGGTCCACTTGGGGTCGGCGCCGGCGGCGGAGTCCCCCAGGGTGAAGCTCGACGGCAGCGTCGTGTTGGTAGTGTCGATGCTGCCGTCTGGGTTGAAGGCCATGATACCCGACATGATCGCCCCTTGCGGTTGACCGCCGCCGAGGTTGTCGACTGCGGACAGGGGGTCGGCGCGCACTTCCGCGTGCCATTGGTTGGGCGTGGACGACTTCAGGAAGTCGATCACGAGGTTGCGCTGCCCACCCTTCGAATCCGAAACCGGCACGGTGATCGAGAAGTCCGGCTTCAATCCGAGGGTGTTGTTGGCGGCGTAGGTGGCCATGTCGCCCGCCACATAGCCCGGCTCGCCGACGTTGATCGTCTGATCGGTGTTCAGATTGCCGGCCACCGAGGTGGCCGTGGTCGGCTGAGCGGTATTGACCACCGATATGATGTTGATCGGAGCCAGGCTCGAGAGGTTCGCCGAGTCGGGCGTCACCACGCCGTTGGAGTCCGCTGGCCAGCCATGCAGGAAAAGTCCTGCGGCATTCCTCATGTAACCGTCCGAATCGACCACGAAGGATCCGGCGCGGGTGAAGTATCGAGGATCCGCTGCCGTCAGGCCGGTGGATTTGGCGCTGGTCACGAAGAAGCCGTCTCCGGAGAGCGCCAGGTCCGTGACGTTGGAGGATGACTGCAGCGTTCCCTGCTGGGAGACAAAGCCCCGCGTGGCGGTGACGACGCCTCCGGCCGAATAGGAGGTGTGCGAACCGGTGTTCACCAGTGAGGTGAAGTCCACGGCCGAGCGCTTGTAGCCGACTGTGTTCGAGTTTGCGATGTTGTCCGAAATGGCCGCCAGCGAAGAGGCGTTGGACACCAGACCGGTCACACCGGCCAGCATCGCGCTGGAGATACTCATGGATTTCGCCCTTTCTCGATGATCTTCTTGGAATGGAGGTCTCTAGGTCACGAAACCGTGTTGACCTGGCTGGTTAGAACCCTGACGCCGCCGATGTCGACGTAGGTCTGGCCGTTGTCCTGGATGATCGAAGTCGCCAGTCCGCGCCGGTGGATCTTCGAGGAGATGGTCTCGCCGTCGGCGCCGGTCGCGGTTACCTTGAGTGTGTAGACGCCGCCATCCGGACGCTGATTGCCGAGGGCGTCCTTGCCGTCCCAGGTCAGCGCCTGTTCGCCCGCGGCCAGGGGACCCGTTTGAGAGCTCCAGACGAGGCGCCCCGTGGAATCGTAGACTTGCAGCATGGCCTTGGAGGCAGGCGCGTCCAATGAGTAGACCCAGTCCGCCTTGCCGGCGGCGAGAGGCGCCTGGCTGCTGTCGGCGGTGACGGTCTTGCCGATCAATCCGACGGGATCCCCGATGCCCGAGCGGCCATCGACCAGCTGCTGCAGGAGCTGGTTGGCGACGATTTGCTGCTGCACGCCCGTCATCGCCACCAGCTGCTGGGTGAACTGGTTGGTGTCGAGCGGAGAGAGCGGGTCCTGATTTCGCAATTGCGCGGTCAGCAGCGTGAAGAATGTCTGCTGATCACTCGCCAGGGACTTCTGGGCCGTGTTGATCGACTGCTGGGTAGCCGAAGTGGCCGTCGTGGGAGCTGTGACAGTCATCTCATCAGATCCTGATGTCCACGCCGCCCGACCCGGCGGAAGTCAGCCCCACGGCTTCGGCCTCGGCCGCCTCCGCAGCCGCCGCGAAGTCCGCGGCCATCGATCGCCGGCCGTTGGAGGCGTTATCGGCGCCGCTGTCGGCCGGCCGGCCGAAGCCTCCGGCCGTGAAGCTGAGATCCTGCCCGGCCAGGCTGAAGCCGGCCTGTTCGAGAGCGGCGCGCAGCTCTCCGGCCCGGGCCTTCAGAGCCTCCGCCGACGCCGCATTGTCGAAATTCAGCGCCGCGGTCACAGCGCCGTCGGCGCCGATACGCACCTTCACATCCACCTTGCCCAAGCCCGCCGGCTCCAGCGCCAGCTGGAAGTTGGTGGCCTTGGCCTGGAGCTTCTTGGCGATGCCGGACGCCAGTCGTGCGACGGTGTATGGCGATGCCGCAACGCCCGGGCGAAGGGCCTGATGCGCGTCCGCGGCTTGGAACACGCCCGGCTGGGAGAGGGAAGACGCCGCGTCGCCACCCTTAGGCGCATCGGCGGCCCCCTCGAAGGCCTCCTTTTCGCCGCCTGCGCCCTCGTGCTTGCCGAAGCCGCGCGCCTGGCGCTCCCCTTCGGCGGCCTGGACCGCAACCGCCAACGCCGTCACGGAGGTTCCCGTCATCGCCTTGGCGCCCTCGCCGTTCGGCCCTTTGGCATCGGAACCACCCTGATGGGCTGGATCTTTCGGTGACGGCTTCGACGCTGCCTGTGTCGCGGCTGCAGTCTGTGTTGCGGCTGTAGCCGGGATCGTCGCGCCCGCCATGGGCGCGGCCTGGCCGGCGACGGCCGTGACTTCGGCCTGAGCGGCGTCCAGCTCGCTCGCCCGCGCCGCCGGGGCAGGCGGCGCGGGCGGCG
>JADMIO011089348.1_pt1 | contig 38675 bp, 40 predicted proteins | sample 8958161 | NCBI WGS metagenome assembly JADMIO01 (sample SAMN16585339, study PRJNA669376) | soil metagenome | isolation source: Crop rotation soil | place: USA: Cullars Rotation, Alabama | collected 2011 | reverse complement strand
CGCGACAACTTGTCCACGTGGAATTCTAAGCTTAGGATCCCAATGTGCTGGAAAGGAACGGCATCAGCAGGGACGGCAGCACGATCTTCGGCTGGAACGACCAGACGACGGGCTACCGCTCGGGCGTGATCTGGCGCAACGGCCAGACCATCGACCTCACCGACGGCAGCGGCAACCCGGTCGGCGAAGCGCTCGCGGCCTCCGCGGACGGCAGCGTCGTCGTCGGCTACAACTATTCGACGATCAACGGCCAGGAAGCATGGCGCTGGACCGAAGCGACCGGCGTCGTGCCGATCGGCGTCATGGCGCGTCCGCCGGCCGGCAACGCGAAGCTCCCGGCGGGCATCCGCGCGGCGATGGAGCAGCAGAAGAACCTGCCGAGCGAGCAGCGCGACGTGCGCCTCGCCGAGCCCGACGGCTTCTTCCCGCCGCAGGCGCTCGCGCTCGCGGTCAGCAACGACGGCCACACGATCGTCGGCGGCAGCGGCATCCCGCCGCAGCGCAGCGCAGTCATCTGGACCGACGACGGCACGAACATGCAGCTCCTGTCGACGTACGCGGCCGCGCACGGCGTCACGCTCCCGGCGAACCTTCCGCTGCTCTCGGCGAACGCGATGTCGGCCGACGGCCTGACGATCGGCGGCTTCGCGGCCGGTGCGACGAACTATCGCAGCTACCTCATCGACTTCCACCCGGCGCGCCGCCCGTACGTGCTGCTCGAAGCCGTCGGCAGCGTCGACAGCAACAACCTGACCACGGGCCCGTTCGCCGGCGTGCCGGCCGGCGCGCCGGTCACGATGAAGTTCCTGATGTCGCCGATGAGCACGGTGCTCGCGCCGGGCCAGGACGAGACCTATCCGATCACGAGCGGCTCGTTCCAGCTCACTGCGGGCGGCCACTCGGACACGCTCGCGCACGGCGGCGTCACGATCGACATCACGAACGACTATCCGATGTCGGACGGCATCCACCTCTTCTCGACGCCGACGCACGGCGGCCAGGTCCTCGAGTTCGAGCTCTTCAACCCGGGCGGCAACATGTTCGACTCGACGCACGCGAACAACGTCAACCGCACGTTCGGCCCCGAGTTCTTCGAGAAGATCGCGTGGGACGTCTCGGCGGGCAACCACGCGATGACGATGATCCTCGATTCGGTCACCGTCGTGGACGCCAAGCTCGCCGCGCAGTAACCGTTTGCGCGACGCGCCTCGCATCGGGCGCGTGTTTCCTCCCTACCGATGCGACGTCACGGGCCGGCTTGCCGGCCCGTTGCGTTTTCGACGACTGCACTTCCGGCTTGCCGGCCCGTTGCGTTCGCGGAACATCTGCGACAATCGTCGCGTGATATCGCTCATCGACAGCCACAGCCATATCGACGCGGCCGAGTTCGATGCCGACCGCACCGATGTGCTCGCCCGCGCACGCGAAGCCGGCGTTGCGTGGCAGATCGTTCCGGCGATCGCCGTATCGGGTTTCGAAAAACTCCGCGATCTCTGCCGCGACGAAGCCGGCCTCTTCCCCGCGTACGGCCTGCATCCGATGTTCCTCGCCGAGCACGCGCCCGAGCACCTCGACGAGCTCGCGCGCTGGATCGAACGCGAGCGACCCGTCGCCGTCGGCGAGTGCGGGCTCGACTTCTATATCGAAGGACTCGACCGCGACGCACAGCAGCGTTACCTCGAAGCGCAGCTTGCGCTCGCACGCGAGCACGACCTGCCGGTGATCCTGCACGCGCGGCGCGCGTTCGACGACGTCGCCGCGGCGATTCGGCGCGTCGGTGGCCTGCGCGGCGTGGTGCACAGCTTCTCGGGCAGCGAGGAGCAGGCGCAGCACTTTTTCAGGCTCGGTTTCCACGTCGGCATCGGCGGGCCGGTGACGTACGAGCGCGCGCAGCGCCTTCGCGCGATCGTCGCGACGATGCCGATCGAATGGCTGCTGCTCGAGACCGATTCGCCGGACCAGCCGCTGTCGGGCCATCAGGGGCGTCGGAACGAGCCTTCGCTTCTGGTCGACGTGCTCGAGTGCGTGGCGGCGTTGCGTGGTGAATCGCGCGAATCGGTTTCCGCCGCCACGACGCGGAATGCGATGGAATTGTTTCGTATCGAAGAGCGAAGAGCGAAAGATTGAACCACGAAGAACACGAAGAACACGGAGAAAAGAAAAGAGATTTTTCTTGATTCTTTCTTCGTGTTCTTCGTGTTCTTCGTGGTTCAATCTTTCTCTTTCACGTCCAGAAGTCGCCGGATCGCGCGCGACACCATCGCGAGCGCGAACGCCGCCGTCACGTGCGTCGCGGCGCCGAGCCCGCCGCCGCAATCGAGCTTGAGCCCTGCCTCGCCCGACACAGTCGGTCGCGTGCCGCAGACGGAGCCGTCGGCCTGCGGATATTTGACGTTCTCCAGCGAATAGACGGCCTGCACGCCGAAATAGCGCTTAGGCCCGCGCGGAAAATTGAAATCCTCGCGGAGTTTCTTGCGGATCAGCGCGAGCATCGCATCGTGCTCGGTTTTCGAGAGATCGCGCACGGCGATCAATGTCGGATCGGTGCGTCCGCCGGCGGAACCCGACACGATCAGCGGAATCTTGCGCCGACGGCACCACGCGATCATCTCGACCTTGACGCGGAACGCATCGCAGCAGTCGAGCACGAGGTCGTAGCCGCGATCGAGCAGCGCGGCGAGATTCGACGGCGTCAGGAACTCCTCGAACGCATCGATATCGATCGCGGGATTGATCGCGCGCGCGCGCTCGGCCATGACGCCGACCTTGGTCCTGCCGTACGTGCCGTCGAGCGCGTGCAGTTGCCGGTTCGTGTTCGAAAGACAGATGTCGTCGGCGTCGATCAGCGTGAGCCGCCCGACGCCGCTTCGCGCCAGCGCCTCGACCGCCCATGAGCCGACGCCGCCGATGCCGACGATGCAGACGTGCGCGCCCGCGAGGCGCGCGGCGCTGCCGGCGCCGTAGAGGCGGTCGATGCCGCGGAAGCGTTCGTCCATTTGAGGGGCTAGGGGCTAGGGGCTAGGGGCTAGGGGCTAGGGGCTAGGGCAAGAATGGCGCAAGTCGAACTGAGATTGTCCCGGAAATATCGATGACGATGCCTTCCCCGACCTCTGCGATACTCGGGATCGCGCCCTAGCCCCTAGTCCCTAGCCCCGCTCTTCCGATGCGTTACCTCGCCTGCCTCATCGGCGGCGCCCTGCTCGGTGCGCTCGTCGCGGTCACGATCGCCAACATCCTCGGCGAGCGCAACGCGTATCCGCGCGCGCTGATGAACGTCATGCAGCACGACCTCGGCCGCGCGCGCGACCTCGTGCACGATCGGAAATGCACGACGCCGGACGCGAACGCCGTCGCGGAGCACCTTCGCCTGATCGCCTCCGACGTCGAGCCCGCGCTGCTCGCGCCGGGCGCGCACGATCGCGTGTTCTCGCAGTATGCGAGCGATCTTCGCGACGCGGTCGCAGCATTCACGGCGGCGCCGGACTGCCCCGCGCGGAGCCAGGCCGTGACCAGGATCGGCCAGGCCTGCGATGCCTGCCATCGCGACTACAAGTAGGATCAATGGCTTGCAGCCGGCCGTTCAGCGCCGTCTTGCGTCCAATTTCAGAACTCATTAGTATTGAAATAGTCCGGCTTCAGCCGGAAACCCCTATGATGCGGCGCGAAATCGGGCGCCGCCGTCGCAAAGCAGAAGTCGCAGAACCGTCCTGCCCCGCGGAAAAGAAGCTTCGATGGAGATTCCGAAGAAGATCGCGCAAGGGATCCTGCCGCTGGCCGTGCTGCTCGCCGGCTGCTCCGTGCCGCCGAAACCCGATACGCCGCCGATGCGCGACGCCGCGCCGCTCGCCGGCGTTTCGTCCGATGCGAGCCGCGCGTGGCCCGACGCCGAATGGTGGAAGCACTACGGCGACGATCAGCTCGACGCGCTCGAAGCGAAAGCGCTCGAAAGCGCGCCGACGCTCGACGTCGCGAGCGCGCGCTTCGAATCGGCGAAGAAGGCGATCGACATCGCGCGCGCCGAAGCCGGCGTCAGCATCGACGGCAGCGCGCAGTACCAGCGCCAGCGTCTCAGCGAGAACGGCCTGATTCCGCCGAAGTTCCTCGGCTTCACGTGGTACAGCCAGGCCGATCTCGGCGTCCAGTTCCGCTACGACTTCGATTTCTGGGGCAAGCAGCGCGCCGCGATCGAAGCCGCCGTCGACGAGGCGCGCGCCGCCGAAGCCGAGCAGGCCGCGGCGACGCTGATGCTGACGACGGCGATCGCCGATGCCTATTTCGGCTGGCAGGCCGACGAGGCGCGCGTCGCGCTGATGCAGGACCTGACGACGACGCTCGAGCGCAATCTCAGGATCGCAAACCTTCGCGTCTCGCACGAAGTCGATCCGCCCGACGTGCTCTACCAGGCGAAGACGCGCGTCGCCGGCGCGCGCGAGCAGCGCGAGGTGTATCTCGGCTCGGCGCGCATCAAGCAGGCCGCGATCGCGGCGCTGCTCGGCGTGTCGCCGTCCGACGTGCCGACGCTGACGCCGAAGCCGCTGCCCGAAATCGACGGCGCATTGCCGACCGATGCCGGCACCGACCTCCTCGCGCGACGTCCCGACATCGCCGCGAGCCGCTGGCGCGTCGAGGCGGCGCTCCGCCACGCCGACCAGGCGCGCGCCGCGTTCTATCCCGACATCAGCATCAGCGCGCTCGCCGGGCTGCAATCGCTCGACATGGGCAAGCTCTTCACGGCCGGCAGCCGCGTCTTCAACGTGGCGCCCGCGTTGCACCTCCCGATCTTCGAAAGCGGCCGGCTCGAAGCGCGCTTCGGCGCGTCGAAGGCCGAGATCGACGCCGCGGCCGCGCAATACGACTCGACCGTCGTCTCGGCCGCGCAGGACGTCGCGACGCAGGCACTGATGTCGCAGCAGATCGCCGCGCAGCGGCGCGAGCGCGCGACGCAGGTTGCCGCGAGCCAGTCCCTGCAGGACACCGCGACCGCGCGCTCGAACCGCGGCATCGGCGACGATCGTCCGGTCATCGCAGCGGCGGCCGAAGTCATCCAGCAGCGCGACGCGGCGACCGCTCTGCACGCGCAGGCATTGACGACCGACGTCGCGCTGATCAAGGCGCTCGGCGGCGGCTACCGCTTCGCCGGCGTCGGCGCGAAGACCGACGATTCCGTGTCGCAGGCGGACGACGCGCACAGTTCCCAACCGGCAAATCCCCGATGAGCGATCAGGAACGATCCAACTCGAACGAAAAAGGCAACGCCGGCGCCGGCTCGGACGGCAACGGCAATGAAAACGGAAACGGCAGGAAAAACGGCAAGCGGCGCATCATCCTGACCGTCATCGCGGCCGTGTTCGTGCTGGCCGGCATCGGCTGGTGGCTGCTGTATGTCTTCGTCCTGTCGCTGCGCGAGACGACGGACGATGCGTACGTCGGCGGCAACCAGGTCAGCGTGTCCTCGCAGATCGCCGGCACCGTCACGGCCGTGCTCGCCGACGACACGCAGCTCGTGCAGTCGGGCCAGCCGCTGGTCCGGCTCGATCCGACCGACGCCGAAGTCGCGCTCGCGAAAGCGAAGAGCGCGCTCGCCGCCGCCGTGCGCCAGGTGCGCCAGCAGACCGAGCAGGCCTCGCAGTTCGACGCCGCGATCGCGAGCCGCAAGACGGATCTTGCGCAGGCACAGGCGGATCTCAAACGCCGCCAGCCGCTGCTCGCCGACAAGGCGATCGCGCCGGAGGAAGTCGCGCACGCGAAGGAAGCCGTCCGCAACGCCGAGAACGCGCTCGACCAGGTGCTGCGGCAGAGCGCCGCCGCGCATGCGCTCGTCGACGGCACGCCGGTCGCCGACAACCCGATCGTGATGCAGGCCAAGGCCGCGTTCCGCGAAGCGTGGATCAACCACGAGCGCACCTCGATCGTCGCACCGGTCGGCGGCTACGTCGCGCAGCGCAACGTGCAGGTCGGCAGCCGCCTCCAGCCCGGCCAGCCGCTGATGACGATCATTCCGCTCGGCGATCTCTGGGTCGACGCGAACTTCAAGGAAAGCCAGCTGCGCAACATCCGCATCGGGCAGCCGGTCGCGATCGAGAGCGACATCTATGGCGGTTCGGTCGATTACCACGGCCGCGTCGTCGGCCTCGCGCCGGGCACCGGCGCCGCGTTCGCGCTGCTGCCGCCGCAGAATGCGTCGGGCAACTGGATCAAGGTCGTGCAGCGCGTGCCGGTGCGCATCTCGATCGACGCGAAGGAATTGCAGGAGCATCCGCTGCGCGTCGGCCTTTCGACGGCGGTCAAGGTCGACACGCACGAGCGCAACGGCGCCGTGCTCGCCAACGCGCCAGCGACCAAACCCGTTGCGGAGACCGACGTCTACTCGAGCGATTTCGCCAAGGCCGAAACCGAAGCCGATGCGATCGTGCGCGCGAACCTCGCGCCCGCCTCGCGCTGAGAGCGTAAATCCGTGGCCGACACCGCGCCGAAGAAAGCGCCTGCGCCGCTGCACGGCGCGCCGCTCGCGCTCCTGACCGTGGCCGTCGCATTCGCGACGTTCATGGAAGTGCTCGACATCACGATCGTCAACGTGTCGGTGCCGCACATCGCGGGCAGCCTCGCCGTGAGCCCGCAGGAAGGCACCTGGGCGATCTCGTCGTACTCCCTCGCCAGCGCGATCATGCAGCCGCTCTCGGGCTGGATCGGCCGCCGCTTCGGCGAGGTGCGCAGCTTCTGCGTCTCCGCGCTGCTCTTCGTCGTGATGTCGACGTTCTGCGGCCTCGCGGTCAGCATGCCGATGCTCGTCGTCGGGCGCCTCCTGCAGGGCGCAGGCTCGGGCCCGATGGTCGCGCTGTCGCTGTCGCTGCTGCTCAACAACTATCCGAACGAGAAGAAGGGCCTCGCGCTCGCGCTCTGGGCGATGACGGTCGTCGTCGCGCCGATCTTCGGGCCGATCCTCGGCGGCTACCTCACGGACAACTATTCGTGGCCGTGGATCTTCTACATCAACGTGCCGGTCGGGCTGCTCGCGATCGTCATCACGTGGACGCTCCTCAGCAAGCGCGAGTCGGCGACCGTGAAGGCGCCGATCGACATGATCGGCCTGCTGCTGCTTGTGCTCGGCGTCGGCTCGCTGCAGTTCATGCTCGACAACGGCAACGACATGGACTGGTTCTCCTCGCCGATGATCACGACGCTCGCGATCATCGCCGCAATATGCCTGGTGTTCTTCGTTGCGTGGGAGCTGACCGACGAGCACCCGATCGTCGATCTCTCGCTGTTCAGGCGGCGCAACTTCACGATCGGCGTCATCGCGATCGCACTCGGCATGACGGGCTTCTTCGGCATCAACGTCGTGTATCCGCTGTGGCTGCAGACCGTCGCCAGCTACACGGCGTCGTGGGCCGGTTACGCGACGGCGCCGGTCGGCATCCTCGCGTTCCTGATGTCGCCGATCATCGGGCGCAACATCCAGCGGCTCGAGCTTCGCGCCGTCGTGACGTTCTCGTTCGTCGTGTTCGCGGCGACGTCGTACTGGTTCTCGACATTCCCGCTGAACACCTCGTTCTGGCAGTTCGTGCTGCCGCGGTTCCTGATGGGCATCGGCATTCCGTGCTTCTTCATTCCGCTGAACCAGATCATCCTCTCGGGGCTGAAACCCGAGCAGATCGCGTCGGCGTCGGGCCTCTCGAACTTCTTCCGCACGATCGCCGCGAGCATCTCGACGGCCGTGACCGTGACGATGTGGCAGCACCGCGGCGAGATGCATCACGCGACGCTCGCCGAGCACATCAACAATGCAAGCTCGGCGACGCAGCAGTTCCTCGACGGCCTCAGCCGGGCCGGCGCCGCGAAGTGGCCGGTCATCGAGGGCATCGTCAATCGCGAAGCGCTGACGCTCGCGGTCAACGACGTGTTCCTGCTCTACGCAGGACTTTTCCTCGTGATGATCCCGATCGTCTGGCTCGCACGGCCGCCGTTCGGCAACGTCGGGCCTGGCGCGGCGCACTGATCAGGTCGTGACGGGTTCCGCGTCGGGCGGCATGCGCGCATCGTCGCGCGCCACTGCGCGCTCGCGTCGCGCCGCGAGGCGATGGCCGAGCCGGATCGCCGGCGCCTCGACGAAGCGGTATGCGAGCGCCGCCGCGCAGAGCGTCAGCGCGGTCACGACCGCGAGATACGCCGCAAGCGGTTGCGCGCGCCACGGCGACGCGACCGGCTGGCGCAGCAGCCAGAGATAGAGCAGCTCCGCGACGATCGGGTGCAGCAGGTAGATCGAATAGCTGATGCGCCCGAGCCAGTCGGTCAGCGCCGTCTCGACGCGCACGACGCGCGTGCCGGCGACGAACACGAGGAAACCGAGCGCGTACGCGATCGTGTAGGTCGGAACCTTGTGCACCGCGAGCAGCGCGCCGGCCGGCAGCGCGAGCGCGTAGAAGATCGCGAGCGCTTTCAGGATCGACGACGCGACGCGATCGGCGCCGGCCGTCGCCTGCATCCGGTACAGCGCACCGAAGAACATCAGCGAAAGATTGAGCGGCCAGAATGCGAGCGACACGCTCGCGACAGGCCTGCCGAGCCAGACCATGAACATCGCGAACACGTGCAGCAGCGCGAGCGACGCCGCGACGATCGCGAGGCGGCGCGTCGAGAAGAGGCTTCGGCCGAGCAAAAGCACGATGCAGAGCGCGTAGAAGACGAGCTCGACCAGCAGCGTCCAGTAGACGCCCTCGGCAGGACGAACGCCGACGATGTCCTGCAGCAGCGTCAGGTTGACGAGGAGCTCGCGCGTCGAGAACGGCGATCCCGCGGCCCAGAAGAATGCGAACGCCGCGAGCGGCACCGAGAGCCAATACGCCGGGAAAATGCGGAACAGGCGCCGTATCGCGAAGCCTTGCACCGGCGCCGTGCTGTCGGCGCGGATGCTGAACGGGACGACGAAGCCCGAAACCAGGAAGAACACGACGACGCCGATGCGGCCGATGTCGACCCTCGCGAAGAGGTCGTTGAGCGCGCTGCCGTGCGCGACCGTTGCCGGGCTCAGCGCGTGATAGCCGTTCGCGACGTGCATCCAGAGCACGAGCAGTGCCGCGATGCCGCGCAGCGCATCGATGTAGCGCAGGCGCGCGCCGCGACCGACGACGCCCGCCGGGATGTTCTCGACTTGCAGGGGACCGCTCCGCCCGTCCGGGAGCCGCCGATGATACTCGCGTCGTGCGTTCGTTTGCGCGCGTCAGGCGCCGGACGCGACCGTTCCGGCGCGACCGAGCGCGTGCTGCTGCCAGCGCTCGGCGAGCCGGTGGCCGAGCCGGATGCCGGGCTTTTCGACGAAGCGATACGTGACGCTCGCGACGACGAGCGTCGCCGCGAGACCGGCCGCCGCGTAGACGCCGATGTGCTGCGTGCGCAACGCCGCGTCCACCGGAACCTTGCGCAGGAGCCACCACTCCATCGCGAGGAACACGATCGCGTGGAAGAGGTAGATCGAGTAGCTGATGCGCCCGAGCCAGTCCGTCAGGCGCGTTTCGATGCGTACGAGGCGCGTGCCGGCGAGGAAGATCAGGAAGCCGATCGCGTACGTCGCGGGCTCGCTGTTCTTCGGTCCCACCGACAGCATTGCGGCGGCCGGCAGCAGCACGACGTAGCAGACGACCATCGCGGCGAGCAGTGCGTCGGCGACCCTGTCGCGCGTCGCAGCCGTCGCGCTCCAGCGGCTGCGGAACAGCGCGCCGCACAGCATCACCGAGAGATTGAGGAACCAGTACGGCGCGGCCGACGCGAGGTATCGATGCCGGAACCAGTACGACGAGGCGATGGCGACGAACGCAAGCCCGAGCGCCGTCGCGACGATCGCGACGCGGCGCGCATTGAAGAGGCTTCCCGTCACCAGCAGCACGATGCAGAGCGCGTAGAAGACGAGCTCGACCAGCAGCGTCCAGTAGACGCCCTCGGCCGCGCGGACGCCGAAAAGATCCTGCATCAGCGTGAGATTGACGAGCAGCTCGCGTCCCGAGAACTGCGTGCCCCAGAGCCAGAACACGACATACGCCGCGAGCGGCACCGACAGCCAGTACGCCGGATAGATGCGCAGGATGCGCTTGACGACGAACGAGCCGACCGGCGCCGCGCGATCGGGCAGGATGCTGAACGGGATGACGAAGCCGGAGATCAGGAAGAACACGACGACGCCGATGTGGCCGACGTCGATGTAGCCGGGGATCGCCGTGAACGCGCCGCCGGTCGCGGCGGTTTCGGCGCTCGTCATCGCGAACGTCGACGACGCGTGCAGCCAGACGACGAGCAGCGCGGCGATGCCGCGCAGCGCGTCGATGTAGCGGAGGCGTTCGGAGGCGTAGGGTATCGGCAGCGGGTTCATGCTGCCGAGTGTGCCAGCTTCTTTAGCCCTTCCCTTCAAGGGGAGGGTTGGGTGGAGATGGTGTTCGCGATTCGCGCGAGGTCGATGTTGAACCAACGTGCCCTCACCCTACCCTCTCCCGCAAGCGGGAGAGGGGAAAGGCGACAACATCAATCGCGCTCGAACGGGCGGCGGATCTCGTTCTCCTCGCCGCCCTTCTCGCCCGACGAGCCCTGCGCCGCATTCGGCGCACCGGCCGGCACCTGGATCTCCGGCGCGTTCTTCGCCTTCAGCGATGCGTTGACCGAAACCAGCGCACCCTGCTGCAGCTTCGCGAACGACTGCTTGACGTCGCCGAGCTCGCGGCTCAGCGCATCGATGCGCGCGATCTGGTAATCCGCAGGCTTGCCGTCGTACGACATGATCGCGCCGTAGAGCTCGTCCATGTGCTCGCGCAGGCGCTCCTCGCCGGTGATCGCGCCGCCTTCCTTCGTCGCCACGATCTTCTTGCGGATCTCGTCGGCCTGGGCCGAAAGGCCGGTCAGCTGCTTGCGCATCGCGTCCTTCTCCGGAAGCTTGGTCGCGGCCGCGTCGGCCTGCATGCGCACGGCATTGATCTGGAACACGAGATCGCTCATCTCGCCGAAGAGCCCGCGCACCTTCATCGCGGCGTCGAACTGCGCGCGGCGGTCGGCGGCCGAGAACGTGACGCGCCGGTCGAGGCCGACATCGATCTTGGTGTCGTAGACGTCCTTGCCCTTGGTCAGGCGCACCGTATACGTGCCGGGCGGCACGCGCGGACCCTGCGTCGAGTTGAACGCGATCTGCGCGGCCGGCGGCACGCGCGGCGGCTTGACGCGCATCGACCACGTCACGCGGTTGATGCCGCGGCGCACGCTCGCCGGAATCGTGTCGATGACCTCGCCCTTGTCGTCGAGCACGTCCATCTTGAGCTTGCCGAAGAGATGGCGGCTCTTCTGGTAGTACGTGATCTCGGCGCCGGCGGGCGGATTCGGGCCCGTGAAGCTCGCATCGCCTTCCGGCCAGCCGCCGAACGCGCTGATGCGCTGCTGGATCGGACGCGTCGCGAGGAACGCCGCTTCGCTGTCGAGCGTCTTCGCGTCGAGCGCGCGCAGCGGCGTCAGGTCGTCGACGATCCAGATGCCGCGGCCGTGCGTCGCGACCGCGAGCGAGGCGTCGCGGTTCTGGAACGCCATGTCGCGCACGGAGACGTCGGGCATGTCGCCGCCCTTGAACTGCGCCCAGTGCGCACCGCCGTCGATCGAGATCCAGAGGCCGAACTCGGTGCCGGCGTAGAGGATGTCGGGCTTGACCGTGTCCTGCTTGATCACGTGCGCGTAGCCGCGGATGCCGCGGGCATCCTTCGGCGTCGCGAGCGCGGTCCACGTCTTGCCGTAGTCGCTCGTGCGGTAGATGTACGGCGCGACGTCGCCGAACGTGTGGCGGTCGAACGTGACGAACGCGGTGCCGGCGTCGAAGTTGCCGGCCTGCACGTACGAGACCCACGACGCCGCCGGCACGCCCTTGATGTTCGGCGTGACGTTGCTCCACGACTTGCCGTCGTCGCGCGTGACCTGCACGTTGCCGTCGTCGGTGCCGACCCAGATGAGGCCCGCCTGCTTGGGCGATTCGGAGATGCCGTAAATCGTCGTGTGCGTCTCGGCCGCGGAGTTGTCGATCGTGACGCCGCCCGACTCCTCCTGCTTCTGCTTGTTCTTGTCGTTCGTCGAGAGGTCCGGCGAGATGCGATCCCAGCTCTGGCCGTGGTCGCGCGAGCGGAACAGGAACTGCGCGCCGATGTAGATCGTGCCCTTCTCGTTCGGCGAGAGCGCGATCGGCGTGTTCCAGTTCCAGCGCAGCTTCTCGTCGTAGTTCGCGAGCGGCTGGATCGAGCGCGTCTCGTGCGTCTGGCGATTGACGCGGCCGATCGTGCCGCCCTGCGCCTCGGCGTAGATGTAGTTCGGATCGCTCGGATCCTCCCACATCCAGAAGCCGTCGCCGCCGTACATGTTTTCCCAGCGCCCGTTCGAGATGCCGCCCGGGTACGCGCTGTCGCCGACCCAGTCGCTGTTGTCCTGCAGGCCGCCGTAGACGTGGAACGGATCGGACTGGTCGATCGACACGTGATAGAACTGCGAGACCGGCAGGTTGTTCTGCTTCCACCACTTGTTGCCGCCGTCGTACGACTGCCAGAGGCCGCCGTCGTCGCCGGTGATCACGTGCTGCGTGTCGGTCGGATCGATCCAGACGGTGTGGTGATCGCCGTGCGTGCCGCCGCCGACGTTCGCGAAGCTCTTGCCGCCGTCGAGGCTCTGGATGAGGTTCAGGTCAGGCTTGAACAGCCGATCCGGATTCTTCGGATCGACGATGAGGTTCGCGAAGTAGAACGGACGCCAGACCATCAGCTGGCTCTTGTCGCGCTTGTCCCAGGTCTTGCCGCCGTCGTCCGAACGGAACAGGGCCGAGTCAGTCGATTCGACGAACGCGTAGACGACGTTCGACGACGACGGCGCGACGGCGACCGCGATGCGGCCGAAAGGCTTCTTCGGGAAACCCTTGTTCGCCGCGTCGGTCACTTCGGTCCACGACTTGCCGCCGTCCGACGAACGGAACAGCCCGCTGCCCGAGGGCACGTCGGCCGATTCGCCGCCGGAGCGGAACGTCCAGCCCTTGCGGCGGAAATCCCAGAGCGCGGCGAACAGCGTGTTTGGATCCTTCGGATCGGCGCTGATCGACGAGCAGCCGGTCGAGAGGTTCTTGCCCTTCAGGATCAGCGACCAGCTCTTGCCGCCGTCGGTCGTCTTGTAGAGGCCGCGATCGGCCGAGTCGCTCCAGAGCTTGCCCGGCACGCACGCGTACACCGTGTTGCCGTCGCGCGCGTCGACGATGATCTTCGCGATGCGCTCGGAGTTTTCGAGGCCCATGTGCGTCCAGGTCTCGCCGCCGTCGGTCGACTTGTAGATGCCGTCGCCGACCGATACGGAATTGCGCGTCCAGGATTCGCCGGTGCCGACCCAGATCGTGTCGTTGTGGGTCGGATCGATCGTGATCGCGCCGATCGACTGCACGTCCTGCTTGTCGAACACAGGTTTGAACGTCGTGCCGGAATCGGTCGATTTCCAGACGCCGCCCGATGCAGCGCCGACGAAGAGATGCGTCTTGCCGTCCTTGCCGGGCACGGCGTCGATCGCGGCGATGCGGCCGCTCATCGTGGCCGAGCCGATATTGCGCGCGCCGAGGCCGGAGATGACGCCGGAGTCGAACGTCGGCGCGGCGGCTTTCGCGGCGGGCTTGTCGGCTGCGCTCGCGGCGAGCGATACGCCGAGCGACGCGGCGATCAGCGTCGTGAGCGAGACGGTGCGGAGGTGGTTCCTGATGGTCATGGTCATCTCCGCTCAGTGGGCCTTGCCGGCCGGGAATGCGAAAACGCCGTCTTCGATCGGCACGTTCGCTTCGGCGTGCTCGATCGTCGTCTGCTGCTTGCCGCCGCCGTCCTTGCTCTCGCTCGTCATCGCGAACGGGAAATAGACGCCGTTGACCTCCTCGTAATCGCCGTAGTCGGTCGTGCGCTCCGACAGCGTGCCGCGCACGTAGCGCTGCGCGATGACGCGGATCTCAAGGAAGTGATCGGGATCGAGGAAGACGTAATCGACGTCGCCGTTCTTCAGCGTGACCTTGAGCTTGTGCGCGTCGGTGCCGTCGACGTCCTCGGTGCCGAGGTATTCGACCTTGTCGCCGCGCTCCTTCGCGCCGATCAGCGCACCGGCGATCGGCGCGTCGTCGGCGAGTGCCTTGGCGTCGTCGGCCGACATCTTTTCGGGATCCTTGCGGCCCTGGAACGGCGAGATCTGCCATGCGTCCTTGCCGTCCCATGCCTGCACGGCGGTGAGGCCCTGGATGCTGGCTTCGCTGCGCACGAAATCGGGCGCCTTCTGGTACTGCACGAGCCCGAGCTCGAACTGCTCGCCGAAGCGCAGCTTGCCCTCGGTCTTCAGCGTCTTGATCGCGGCGACCTTGTCGGCGCCGCCGCGTGCTTCGAGATTCTTCGCGAGCAGCTCGTCGACCGTCAGCGCGTGCGCCGACGTCGCGACGAGCGCGAGCGATGCGAGAAAACCTATCGATCGAATGCGCATGGACCTCTCCAGTGCGTGAGAAGCGCGGATCGGCCCGCACGATGCGGTCCGGCGCGACAAAAAGCCCGGCAGAGATTAACGAGGCCGGGTCATCCTAGCGATCGGTCGAAAGTCATGCCAACGACGGATCGCGCGTCGTGCGCGAAAATGAGCCGGGGCTCAGAGGCTCACGCGGCGGCGGAGGATGTCCCAGAACATGACCCAGTCGCCGGCGAGGCTGTAGAGCGGATGCGCGAACGTCGCCGGGCGGTTCTTCTCGAAGAAGAAATGGCCGGCCCAGGCGAAGCCGTAGCCGACGATCGGCGCGAGCCAGAGCCAGCGCGCATCAGCGGTGGCGATCGCGACGACAACGACGAGGAGCACGAGCAGCGTGCCGGCAAAGTGCAGGCGGCGGCAGATGTGGTGCGCGTGCTCGGAAAGATAAAACGGGTAGAACTCGCGGAAGCTCGCGTAACGCATCTCCAAAGCTTAGCGCACCCACCCACCGTCGTCCCGGCGAAAGCCGGGACCCACTTTGACTTTGCTCTTCGCGCCGAAGATCAGAATGGATTCCGGCTTTCGCCGGAATGACGAGCTCGGGCGTCAGCGCGCGCCCGCGACTACTGCTCCGGCAGCGGAATGAACTCCGTCTCGCCCGGCACCTGCCCGAACCTCTGCGCCGCCCAGTCCGCTTTCGCACGCTCGATGCGCGAGCGGCTCGACGCGACGAAGTTCCACCAGATGATGCGCTCGCCGTCGAGCGGCGCGCCGCCGCAGATCAGCGCGCGCACCGCCGTCGTCGCGGCGAGCTCGACCTCATGGCCTTCGGCAATGACGTGCATGCGCTCGCGCGGCAACAGGTTGCCGTCGATCGAGAGCTCGCCGTCGACGAGGTACACCGCGCGCTCCGCGTGCTCGGGCGGCAGCAGCATGCGCGAGCCGGCCGCAAAGCGCGCGTCGACGTAGAGCGTCGGCGAATACACGCGCACCGGCGATTCCATGCCGAACGCGGTGCCGGCGATCACGCGCAGGCGCACGCCGCCCTGCTCGTCCTCGGGCAGCGTCGCCGCGGCGTGATGATGGAAATCGGGCTCGGCGTCCTGGTGCTCGAGCGGCAGGCCGAGCCAGGTCTGCACGCCGTGCAGCTTCTGCCCGTTCGCGCGCTCGTCGGGCGGCGTGCGCTCGGAATGCACGATGCCGCGCCCGGCGGTCATCCAGTTGACGTCGCCGGGGCGGATCACGGTATCCGAGCCGAGGCTGTCGCGGTGCCTGATCGCGCCGTCGTAGAGGTACGTCACGGTCGCGAGCCCGATGTGCGGATGCGGCCTCACGTCCATGCCGCGGCCCGGCACGAAATCGACCGGCCCGAAGTGATCGAAGAAGACGAATGGCCCGACCTGCCTGCGCAGGCGGAACGGCAGCACGCGGCGCACGACGAAGCCGTCGCCGAGATCGTGCAGGCGCGGCTCGATGATCAGATCCGATTCGCGGAGCATCGGGGCCCTCCGTCACTCGCGCCCATGATGCCATCGCCGGGGCCCCAAACAAAAAGGCCGCGGTGTGCGAGCACCGCGGCCTTGCTTGATATGACTGGCGAGGCTTGAATCAGGCCGCCGTCACGTCTTCCGCCTGCAGGCCCTTCTGGCCCTGCACTACGCGGAAGCTGACCTTCTGCCCTTCCTGCAGCGTACGGAAACCGGTGCCGCTGATCGCACGGAAATGCACGAACACATCCGGTCCGTTCTCACGGCTGATGAAGCCGAAACCCTTGCTCTCGTTGAACCACTTGACGGTACCGATCTGACGATCCGACATGGAACTCTCCACAAGATTAAGCGTGATGTATGCAACTCACGCCCGGGGGCGTGTCGAACACTGGGTGTGCAGGTGTACGTGAAGCGACGTAGCGGATCGTTGATCGGCGCTGCATCGGGTCACTGGAGCTGGTGACCGTGCAAACACAGCGGCGCGAATATACCTGAACATTTGGCAACAGGCGACAGCCGCCCGGCGGTCTGTCAAGTGCCTATGGGGACTCTGGTTTTTGCCCTTCAATACGTGCGTACGGCGGCCGGCGGATCGCGCAGGAACCGGGCCCAGTCGGCGGCCAGCAGGCCGAGCCCGCCGGGGTATCGGGCCTCGAGGATCGTCTCGGCCGGGACCGGCGTGCACGGGTCGGCCTTCTGGCGCGCCAGCACGTCGTGGAGCGCCGCCGCGCCTTCGGGCGTGCTGAGTAGCAGCGCGACCAGCGCATAGGCCCGCTCGTAGCGCCGGTCGCGGTCGGCGGCGTAGAAGTCCTGGCCGGCGAGCGCGAGCAGCTCGACCAGCGCCTCGCTGCCGTCGCCCGTCGGCGCCGCCGCCACCAGGGCGCTCCGGTCCGCCGCGAAGTCGATCGCGCCGCCCATGCCCGCGACGCGGTAGCGCCGGAAGTATTCGGCGAGCCCTTCGTTGACCGGGACCGGCAGGTTGCCGACCCATTCGTGGATCAGCGCGTGCGTGATCTCGTGGCGCAGGATCGAGAACGCGAGCTCGTCGTCCGGCTGCATGCGCACGTAGATCGTGTGCTTCGGCGGCACGTACGCGCCAGCCGATGCGGCGAGCGCGGGCTCGCCGATCAGCTTCGCGTATATCTCGGGATTTCCGACGAAGACGATCTTCAGCACCATGCCGGCAGGCCCGTCGATGCGGAGTGCTTCGTGGAACACGCGCTGCACGGCGAGCGCGTCGACGACCGCGCGATGCTCGAGATCGGCCGGCAGGTTCACGTCGTAGCCGCTCGCCTCGACCTTCACCGGCGGGAGCCCGTGCACCTCGATCACGCGATGGTTCGCGACGCCGGACGCCGGCGCCGTGTCGGAATAATGCGTGACGCCGGCGGCATCGACCCAGCGGTGGATCGTCGCGTCGCGCGGCGCGTTCGCGTCGCCGGTCTGCGCAAGGCACGCCGCGGACGGCTCGCTGCCGTGGCGTTCCTGCGGCGGTTTCGACGCGATCTGCGGCGGCGCTTCAGCCGCCGGAGCGGCGACGGCGACCGGCGCTGGCGTTTTCGGCGGCGCGCGCTGGACGATGGGCGCAACCGACGGCGCGACCGGCTCGCGTTCGCTGCAGCCGGCCGCCAGCGCGATCGCAGCGACGATCGCGCAGCAACGTGGCACTCGGGTTCCATTCGATCCGATCGACGTCATGCATCGATCGTCGGCGATCGCGCGCCCGGATTCGCTCGACCCTGCCGCAACGCGACGAGCTCCTGGCGCAGCAGCCAGACGAGATACGCGACGATCAGGATGTTCACGACGAGCGCCACGACCTTCATCGGCGTGAAATGGCGATACATCTCCCAGAGCTCGACCGGGATGAAGAGGCATGTCGAGATCACGGTCATGTACTTCGCCCAGTCGCGGTTCTCCCAGAGCCCGTAGCCTTCGATCAGGTAAAGCGTGGCGTAGACGAGCGCGATCGCGCCGAACAGTGCAATCGTGCGCTCGTCGACGCCGACGAGCCAGCGGATCGCGCGTTCGACGAACTCGTGGCCCGTCGCGATCTGCAGCGTGCCGAGCCAGTGCGCGAACGCCTCGATGGCTTCCGGATGGCGCAGACGGAACAGCAGGATCGCAAGCACGACGAGGAACGCCGACTTGACGAACTTGAACGCCGCGATCAGCGCCAGCGTGCGCGGGCCGTGAAGGTGCGGAGCGTGCATGCGGCGACGATAACCGATCCCCGGGACAGGAATCGAAACGGCAGCCGAGCGCGCGTCGGCATCGCGGGCCGCGATTTGGTTCCAGTTAATCGGTGGCGGTTAGCTTTGCCCGCGATGGGGCAAGAAGCCCTTCCACGAGGACACTGCCATGTCTACCCGCTTGCTGAGTTTCGTCATCGCCGCCGCGCTCTGCCCGCTCGCCGTCTCGGCGCAGCAGGTTCGCGATCCGTCGTCCGTTCCGGTCGATCCGTCGTCGGCCAAGAGCGCGACCTACCCGACCGAGGACGGCCCGCTGACCGTCACGACCGGCCAGCCGGCGCCGCGCTCGTACAAGACGCCGCCGCCGTTCGACACGCTCGCGCGCGGCAAGAGCTGCATCACGTCGGCCGACGCCAACGGCTACGACCTGCTCGCGAACGACTACATCCACGCCGACGCGAACCGCGACGGCTGCGTTTCGCAGCACGAGTACGAGAGCTGGGTGCGCACGCCGCGCTGACCGTTTCGCGCGATGTCGTTCCGATCGATCCCGCGCGCGCCGCGAGGCGCGCGCGGCTTTTTTCGTCAGCGATACCAGTAGCCGGCGCGAAAGCGCCAGGCGGGGCCGATCCTGACCCAGTGCGCAGGCAGGTAGCGATAGCCCGGCCGTGCGGCCGTCCAGTAGCCGCCGACCCAGACGTGCCGCACGCCGTTCCAGCGCCAGTAGCCCGGAATCCACGCATGACCCCGCCACGCCGCGACGCGTTCGACACGCGGCGCCGGCGGCGCGAATCCGACCGAGACGCCGACCGCGACGCGCGCGAACGCCGGCGCGGCGAGCACCGCACCGCCCGCGAGGGCGGCGGCCAGCACGACCGATTTCAGGAACTTCATCGACATTTCCTCGTCATAGCGATCGCATTTCCGGCGATCGTCGCAGCGAAGAAAACGTCCGCCGGCCGGCCGCGTTGACAGGCGGCGGCGCGCGTTCATGACGCGGTCACCCGGCGCGCGCCGCACGATCCGCTATGCTTTCCAACCCAGCACGAGGGATGTCCTTTCGATGGAGACAGCAACGATGTTTCGCAGCTGCATGCTTCTGATCGCCCTGTCCGCGCTTCCGGCCGCGACGCTTCACGCGCAGGCCGTGCCCGCCGCGCCCGCGCAAAAACCGGGCGCGCCGATGAAGATGCAGATGCCGCCCGGCGCCGCCGGCATGCCGGGCGCACCGGCGCGGCCGTCGCCGTTCGACGAGATGGATACGAACCACGACGGCTTCGTCTCGCGCGACGAGTTCATCGCATACCAGAAGAAGCGCTTCGACGAGTTCGACACCAACCACGACGGCAAGATCAATGCGAAGGAGATCGCGAGCTCGCCGCCGCTGATGGAGCGCAACCTCAAGACCGCCGAGCGCATGGTCCAGCAGTGGGACACGAACGGCGACGGCGTCGTGACGGCCGACGAGTTCAAGAAGGACGCCGAAGAGCGCTTCACGAAGCAGGACAAGGCCGGCACCGGCAAGATCGCCAAGCCCGGCAAGCCGATGCCGCCGAAAGGCGCGCTGATGCCGAATCCGCAGCCGGCGCCGGCACCGGCGAAGCCGTAGGCGTCGTCCCTAAACGAAACCGCCCGCGGGATCGCCGCGGGCGGATGTCGTTCGAAGCCGGTTTTGCGTCAGTGCGGACGCGGGTGATAACCGCCGCCGCCGTTCCAGTGACCGCCGTGGCCATGGCCGCCGCCCCAGTTTCCGTGGCCGCCGCCGCCCCAGTTTCTATGGCCGCCGTTCCAGTGGCCGTGGTAGTGGCCGTGGTCGTTGTAGTAGATGCCGAGGCCGAACGCAGGGCCCCAGTAGTACGGGTTGTAGTAGCCAGGCCCGTAGTAGTACGACGGCGAATAATAGGCGCCGCCGTAGTAGCCGTCGCCGTAATAGGCGTCCGTTCCGTAGTACGCATCGCCATAGCCGTACGTGCCGTCCGAGCGGACGTAGGCGGGATCATAGTAGCAGCCGGCGAGCATCAGCAGGCCGGCGACGAGACCAGTTTTGAGCACGGTTTTCATGGCGATACTCTTGGGCAATTGGGTACGGATTTCAAGCTACGCCGGGCCGGTGAATCGGCGCTGAGCCTTTCCGGTTCCGACAAACTCTTTTTCGTTTATCCACCGGTCGGCGGCGGCGCCCGCAGCCACGCGTCGAGGCGTTCGTCGCGCTCGTTCTTGGGCAGGCGCGCGAAGGCGCGCACGTAGCCGTAGAACGTCGTCCAGTCGCCGTTCGCGTGCATGAACAGCCGCTGGAACGCCGGCACCCAGTGATCGTAAAGCCCGAACGGAACGAGCCGCGCGTTGTTGATCGGCGCGTCGACCCAGCGGTCGTAGCCGGCGTCGTCCTTCCATTGCGACGCGCGGCGCTCGCGGTAGCGCACGCGGAACGCGTCGATCTCGGCCGCCTTCGCCGCGCGCATCGCGGGCGCGTCGAGCGTCTGCGCATAGAGCGCGCGCAGGCGCTCGCGAAGTTCGAGCACGAGCGCCGTGAACGCGTCGTCGCGCGCATCGCCTTCGTCGCCCGACGCCGCAAGGCCGCGCGATTCGCGCCACTGCTTCAGTCCTTCGCGCTGCACGAACGTCGCGAACGATTCGTTGAACGCCGTGTCGTCCCCGGCGTAGACGAGCTGGTGCGCGAGCTCGTGGAAGATCACGCCATCGAGCTCGTCGTCGCTCCAGCGCAGCATGCTGGAGAGGATCGGATCGGCGAACCAGCCGAGCGTCGAGTACGCCGCCGAGCCTTCGATCGCGGTGTCGTCGCCCTGCCCCGCGAGCTTCTTTTCCTCGCGCTCGGCGCTCGCCTTGTCGAAGAAGCCGACATACGCGACGCAGCCTGCGAACGGAAAGCAGTGCGTGACCGGGTCGACCGAGAACTCCGGCGTCGCGAAGACGTTCCAGGTCGCGTACGGGCGGCCGAGGTCGACGTAGCTCGTATAGCTCCGGTTGCGCGGAAGGCCGAGGCGATCGGATGCGAACCGGCGCGCCGCCTCGGCTTCTTCGAGGCGCTTCTTCAGCGCGGGCTCGGTGTGCGCATCGGCTACGACCGCGTCGATGGGCTTGCGGTGCACGAGCAGCGACGCCTCGCCGTGCGCGACGTGCCCGTAGTAGCCGATCGTGCTGCAGCCGCCCGCGAGCGCGAACAGAAGCGCCGCGCAGCAGCGCGCGATGAACCGCGCTCGCGTCAGGCGCTGCGTCCGTCGTAGGGCACGCGCTTCAGCGATGCGAGATCGACGCCTTCGAGGCAGCGCACGTTGATCGCCGTCATCGGATTGCCCTGCCGGTCCTTGCCCATGCCGAACGGCGCGGCGCCGCAGTCCGGGCAGAAACGGTGCTCGATCTGGTGCTTGTTGAACTGGTACGTCGAGAGATTCTCGACGGGCGAATGCATCGTCACGCTCGTGCGCGGCACGAACCAGAGGAGGTAGCCCTTCTTCGTGCAGATCGAACAGTTGCATTCGACGACCTGCTCGATCTCGCCCTCGACGTCGTATTTCGTCTTGCCGCAATGACAGCTGCCCTGGTACGCCATTCGCGTCGCTCCGTGCGGATCCTGCGCGAGTATGGACTACTTCTTCTCGATGCGCGTCGCGTGGCTCGCCGCGATCTTCCAGCCGTCGGCGCGGCGGACGTACGTGTCCGTGAACCTGAAATCGGCCGCGAACGGTTTTCCACCGGCGCTGCCCTTGACCGACGTGACGCCAAGCACGATCGCCGCGTCGCCGTAGAGGCGCACGGTCTGCCCGTGATTGCGGAACTCATCGTAGCGGACGCCCTTCTTCGCGTCGGCGATGTCGTCGGCGCGCGTCGTGACTTCGCTCTTCGAGTTGGTCAGCGTGTAGGTTTCGTCCTCGAGCCGTGCGATCGCCGCGGCGTCGCCGTCGCGCAGCGCATCGCAGAGCGCCGACTCGACCTTGCGGATCTCGCGCTCGTCGTCGGCCGGTGCGGCGACGGCGCCGTGCGCGAGCATCGCGGCGGCAACGAAAATGGCAGCTTTCATGCGTTCTCCAGTCACCTTCAGTTCCCGAACTGCGGATGCGCGAGCTGGTCGAGGAAGTGCGGCACGACGCGCGGCTCCAGCGCGATCGTGAACACCATGCCGTAGATCGCGCCCCAGAGATGCGCGCTGTGGTTGATGCGATCGGCCTGGCGCCGGTCCATGTAGATCGTGTAGCCGAGATAGATCAGCGCGAACACGATCGCCGGCACCGGAATCACGAACACCAGCAGCATCGACCACGGCCTGACCAGAATGTAAGCGAACAGCACCGCCGAAACGGCGCCGGATGCGCCGAGACTGCGGTAATTCGCGTCGTTCCGATGGCGAAGATAGGTTGGCAGGTCCGCGATCACGATCGCGGACGCGTAGAAGAGCGCGTAGCCGACGTGCCCGATGTATCCGCCGAACATCTGCTCGATGGCGGCGCCGAACGAGTACAGCGTGAACATGTTGAAGAAAAGGTGGCCGAAATCGGCATGCACGAATCCGCTCGTCAGCAGCCGGTCGTACTGGTGCTGGCGCCGGATCGCCGGCGGCCACAGCACGAAGCGCTCGATCAGCTGCGGATTCCTGAAGGCGGCGAACGAGATGAGGCACGTGATCGCGATGATCGCGAGGTTGACGGGCGCTACGGCGAGCATCACGGCTCCGGAGGACGGCGTTGCGCGCCACGATACGGCGCGACGGCACGCGACGACAAGCGCCCTCGCCCGGTCACGCGTCGGCGACGACGTCGCTCCATTCGCGGTGCCGCTCGAGATAGCGCACCGCGTACGAGCACTTCGGCACGACGCGCCATCCGCTCGCGCGCGCGTGAGCGAGCGCGGCTTCCATCATCGCCGCCGCGATGCCGCGACCGGAGACCGGATCCGGCACGCGCGTGTGCGTGATCGTCATGATGGAGCCGGCGAGCTCGTAGTCGAGCGTGCAGCGCTCGCCGTCGACGACGGTCCCGAAGCGCCGCGCCGCGGCGTCGTGCGTGACGACGGGCGTCATGTCCGCACCGGCGCGATCTTCTCGACCCAGGCCGCGTAGGCGTCGAGAAACTTGCGAAGGAAGTCGCGCGTCGAGTCGTTCGTCATCGTCCCGGCATCGTCGAACAGCTTGCCGGCGCCGCCGATGTACGCCTCGGGCTGCTGCAGCGTCGGCACGTTGAGGAACACCAGCGACTGCCGGAGGTGGTGGTTCGAGCCGAAGCCGCCGATCGCGCCCGGCGACACGCTGATGACGCCGCCGGGCTTGCCGTCGAAGCGGTTCTTGCCGTATGGACGCGAGGCGACGTCGATCGCGTTCTTGAGCACGCCCGGTACGCCTCGGTTGTATTCGGGCGTCACGAAGAGGATGCCCTCGGCGCGGCGGATCCGCTCGCGAAATGCGGTCCACGCCTGCGGCGGATCGGATTCGAGATCCTCGTCGAAGAGCGCGAGCGCGCCGATCTCGACGATCTCGAGCCTGAGGCTTTGCGGCGCGATCTCGATCAGCGTCTTCGCGGTCTTGCGGTTGAGCGATTCCCTGCGCAGGCTGCCGACGAGAACGGCGATGTCGCGTTGTGTCGCCATGGCGAACGTCCTTTGTGGCGCGATGATGCAGCATAATGCCAACGGACATGAGCGTCGCTTGAATCCGCTGTCCGCAGCCGGTTCGTGCCGCAGACGCGCCCGCTTTAACGCATCCCGGACATGCACGCCTCGCGATATCTCCAGCTCGACGTCTTCTCCGCGCGCACCGGCGGCGGCAACCAGTTGGGCGTCGTCGTCGACGCCGCGTCGTGGAGCGATGCGGCGATGCAGTCGTTCGCCGCGTGGACCGATCTCGTCGAGACGACATTCGTGCTGCCGCCGACGACGCCGGATGCAAGCTATCGCCTGCGCATCTTCACGCCCGGGCGCGAGATTCCGTTCGCCGGGCATCCGACGATCGGCAGCGCGCACGCGGTGCTCGATTGCGGCGTCGCGACGCCGGTCGACGGCCGCCTGATCCAGGAATGCGGCGCGGGCCTCCTGCCGATCCGCATCGAACGCGAGGGCGATGCGCGCGCGCTGTTCCTGCAGGCGCCGGCCGCGCGCGTGCTCTGCGAGGAGCCGCGCGACCAGCCGCTGCTCGACGCGGCGCTCGCGGGCGCGACGCGCGGCACGCTGCCGCCGGCGTTCGTCGAAGGCGGCCGCCGCTGGTGGATCGCGGAGTTCGCGGACGAAGCGAGCCTTCGCGCATGGAAACCGGACCATGCGGCAATCGGAAGACTCGCCGCGGCGAGCGACAGCCTCGGCGTCTCTGCATTCGCGCGAAGCGCATCGCCCGACTACGAACTCGTCGTGCGCGCCTTGCCAACCGGCGTCGGCATCGTCGAGGATCCGGCCTCGGGCGCTGCGAACGGCCTCATCGCCGCCTGGATAGCGCATGCCGAGCCCGACGGCGCGCTGTCCCGCGGCTATCGCGTCAGCCAGGGCCGCGAGATCGGCCACGACGCCGCGATCGCGATCCGCATCGAGCACGGGCGCATCTGGGTCGGCGGCCGCACGCGCACGATCGTCGCCGGCCGCGTCGACTGGTAACCGCTCAGATCTTGCCGGCGACGACGTTGACGCTGAGCGCGAGGATGAACACGTCGAAGAAGAACGCGACGATGCCGTGCGCGAGCGCGACGCGACGCGCGCTGCGGCGCTGGATCTGCACGTCGGAGACCTGGAACGTCATGCCGAGCACGAACGCGAAGTACATGAAGTCCCAGTAGTCGGGCTCGCAATCGCCGGGAAACGCGAACGCGCGGTGCTTCTCGCTGCTGCTGTAATACTCGTGCGCGTAGTGGAGGCCGAACATCGTGTTGAGGAAGCACCACGACAGCACGAGGCTCGCGGCGCCCAGCACGATCATCGGCACGCCGCCGCGATCGGACGCGTGCAGCTCGATGCCGAGCGAGACGACCGCGACCGCCGACACCGCGACGCCGCTGAAGAGGACGCCCCAGCGGCCCGCATCCTGCTGCGCGACGCGCGCGCGGATCACCGACACCGGCGAGCGGCCGAACATCCAGACGATGCCGGTCAGGAAGATCAGCGCCGACGCATCGAACGCGTAGAGCATGCCGCGTGCAAGGCCGAATCCGGCGCCGAGCATCGTTGCGAGCAGCATGACGAAAAGCGCCGCCGCGGTCGAGAAATGCGGCCGGTGGCGCACGATATGGGTGTGGCGGTGCAGCCAGCCCGCGTCCTGCGGCGGCGTCGCGGTGTCGGTCATGGCGTTACGTCCGCTTTCGCGCTCGATGCCGGATTGTACGCAACCTGCTAGAGGCGGACGACGCGGTTGCGCCCCAGCGTTTTGGCTTGATACAGCGCCGAATCGGCCTCGGAGATCCACGCGTGCACGTCTTCCATCGCGCGCGTCGCCGTCGCGATGCCGATGCTGAGCGTGCACTGCACGTCCGGCGCGCGTTCGAACGTCGTCTCGGCGAGCCGCTGGCGGATGCGCTCGGCCGCGACGAGCGCCGCGTGCGTGCCGGTGTGCACGAGCAGGAGCCCGAACTCGTCGCCGCCGTAGCGGCCCGGCACGTCCATGTCGCGGATGCAGCTCTGGATCACCGCCGCGGCCGTACGGATCACCTCGTCGCCGGCGAGGTGGCCGTGGCGGTCGTTGATCGTCTTGAAGTGGTCGATGTCGATCATCATCAGCGACGCCGACGCGCCGCCGCGCTTGAAGCGGCGCAATTCGCTCTCGACCGCGGATTCCCAACTGGCGCGGTTCGGAAGGCCGGTTGCCGCGTCGACGCGCGTCTGCCGCGCGAGCATGCGGTTGTGCCGGTTCGCGCGGCGCGCGAGCGCGAACGTCGCGGCCGCGATCGCCATCGGATAACCGGCGAGGAACGGCAGCGCCATCAGGATCGCGCGCATCGAGCTCTCGGGTTCGAACGCGAAGTCGTTGATCGCAGCCGTCATCGCGCACGCGGCGACCTGAAGTGCGAACGCGTGCCCGAGCAGCCGCCAGCCGCCGACGCTGATCTTGTCGACCGCGAGCATGACGAGCAGCAGCGCGCTCGGCACGACGCTGAAGCGCATCAGCGCGATCCAGACGCCGCCCATCGCCGAATCGATCAGCAGATTGTTGATCTCGGCGCGCTCGGGATCGGTCCCGTGCAGCGCGAACTGGCGCGCGAGATGCGGCCAGAGGAATGCATCGATCGCGAGCAGCGTCCACGCCCACGGCGGCGCGCCGTGATCGAGCAGCACGCCCGCGACCGCGAAGAAGCCGAGCCCGAGCCCGAGCGTGCGCAGGCGGAAGATGCGCTCGACCAGCCGCGTTCGCGAAGTGTCCGATTCCATCGTCAGGTTTGTCTGCAGAACCAGCATGCGATGCCTGCCGCACGCACCCGCGAAAGCTCGCGTTTTCGGTGCATGCGACATAAGGTGTAGCAAGCGACGTGCCAATCGGCGCCACGCGCGGCCGGCGTTTCAAACGATGCGTTAACCACGCCTGCAGCACGCGCGCGGTAAGGTCGCGGTCCCTTCAGCACGTTCAGCAAAGGAGAAATGCCATGAAGAAGACCGGCTCGGCCGAGTGGAAAGGCGGTTTGAAGGACGGCACCGGCTCGATTTCGACGCAAACGGGCGTCCTCAGGAACGCGCCCTACGGATTCAAGTCGCGCTTCGAGGACGGTCCGGGCACGAATCCCGAGGAGCTGATAGGCGCCGCGCACGCCGCCTGCTTCTCGATGGCGTTCTCGCTGATCCTCGGCAACAACAACCTCACGGCCGACTACATCCGCACGAGTGCCGAAGTGTCGCTCGAGAAAGTCGGCGAAGGCTTCGCGATCACGGCCTCGCACCTGACCGTCCACGCGAAGATCCCCGGCGCGAACGCATCGACATTCGATCGCCTTGCCGGCGAAGCCAAGGCCGGCTGTCCGGTCTCGAAGGTGCTCAACGCCAAGATCACGATGGACGCGACGCTCGACGGCTGATCGCCGCTCAACGATCGCAGAGATCGCCCGCGGTGGCCTGCGCGATCCGGTGCAGCGTCGCCGCGAGCCGCGCCGCGTCGCCGGCGATGTCGCCGCCGATCCAGGCGATGATCGCCGCGAGCTGGCCTTCGGCGAGCACCAGTGCGGCAATGCCGATCGACGGCGACGCCGCGATGCCGTGCGCCTTTGCGCGCGCACGAAGGCGCGCCTCGATCATCGAAGCCAGCACGCGCGCGATCGTGCGCCGCGCGGTGCCGCCGAAGATCGTCTTCGCCGGGACGCGGTTTTCGTGGAAATGCTGGAGCACGTCGCGCAGCGTCGCCACGCGCGCGTCGGCATCGACCGCCGCCGCGAGCATCGCGAACGGATGGCGGATCGTCTCGGCGAGCACGTCGTCCTTGCCGCGGTAATGCTCGTAGAACGTCGAGCGGCCGACGCCGGCGCGCGCGATGAGGTCGGCGACGCGGATGCGCTCGTAGCGGCGTCCTTCGAAGATCATCGCGTTGAACGCGCCGGCGACGGCCTGGCGCGTGCGCTCGATACGGCGGTCTGTCGCTGCGGCACGCATGTCGCGCTGGCTCCCCGGACGAAAGCGGACAACGGCCGCGCGATGTCCGCCAACGTACGCGCCGCCGTTGCTAGGCTCATCGCCAGTCTAGCGGGCACGGGCGGCCATGACGACAGCGAACGGAACGGATGGCACCGGCACGGCCGGCGAGTTGCGCACGGCCGGCATCGTGCTCGTCGCGACGACGCTGCTCTCGATCCTGATGATGGCGCACCACCCGAGCGCCTCGACGCACGAGCCCGCCTCGCTCGCCGCCGACGTTGCCGGCACGGCGACGCTCTCGCGCGTCGTGCACGGCGCGCTGATCGCGATGATCGCGCTCGAGCTCTACGCATTCGTCGTATTCGCGAGCCGCCTCGCGCCGGGCCGGAGCGCCGCGCGCGCCGGCATCGTCGCGTATGCGATCGGCGCAGGCGCGATGATGGGCGCCGCGCTGATCAGCGGGTTCGTCATGTCGAATCTCGCCGGCTACTACGCGAGCACGGCAGATCCCGCGCCGTTCGTCGATTTCGCGCGCCTCTCGATGACCGGCAACCAGGCACTGGCGAATCTCGGCGTCTTCGCGATGTCCACGGCGATCGTGCTCTGGGCGATCGCGCTGCTGCACGACCGCGCGCACGGGCGCTGGCTCGCGATCGTCGGCTTCGTCATGGGCCTCGCGCCGCCCATCGCGCTCGCTGCCGGCATGATCCGGCTCGACGTGCACGGCATGCTGCTCGTCGTCGTCGCGCAGGCGATCTGGAACCTCGCCGCCGGCGCCGAGATGATCCGCGGCAGGATCTGACGCTCAGCGCGCCGGCGCGGGCGTCGCTTCCATCGCCGCGAACATGCGCTCGACGATCGGCACGTAGGCCGCCGTATAGCGCTCTGCCTCCGGCGCGGAGAGATGCGACCATTCCGGCAGATCGTAGCCCTGCATCTCCGGGTAATCCTCGAAATGGATGCCCGGCGCGCCGGTCTGCTGCAGCAGCACGTCCCAGGTCTTGTCGCGCGGCAGGTATTTCTGCTCGTACGCGTAGTATTCGCCGCCGCTCGGCGCACGCACGAAGAGGACGCGCACGCCGCGCTTCCTGAGCTTCTCGATCGCGGCGGCGGCCTTGGCGATCTCGCCGTCGATCACGTCCTTCGCTTTCTCCGGCGTATCCATCTTCGGCGGCGGCCCGTCGAAATCCTCGGCCCAGATCGCGCGACAGAGCGCGCGGTACGCGGGATCGGAGACGACCTTGTCCCACATGTGCGTGTTGCGGTCGTAGTCGCTCAGCGCGAGCTTGCGCACCGTATGGTCCGGCTTCATGCCGGGGCGGAGAGGAAAGTCCTGTCGCCGCACGATCGTCGCGAGCGAAAAATCCTGATCGTAGGACGCGATGTAGGGCTCGAGGAACGTCATCGAGAGCCAGTCGCCGATGCGTTGCGAGGGCGTCTGGTCGCGAAGATACGGCAGGACCGAGCCGCGGTACCTGAAGCCGGTGAAGATGATGTTCGGCGACACGTCGACGACGAGCCGTCCGGTGAAGTTCGGATCGTCGGCGAGGTTCTCCATGATCGGCACCGGCGAGGTGCCTTCGAGCGCGAGCTGGATCGGCCGCTTGCCGGTGATCTTTTCCCAGACCGGCAGCGAGGTGTCGAAGAGGATCCGCGATGCGCCGACGAGCACGGTCTTGTCGCCCTCGCCCGCGTCGATGCGGCGGCGCTGCACGAGCCACTGGCCGTCGCTGTTGCGATAGCCCGGCACGACGCCGTACGCGCGCCACCAGAGCTCCCACCCGGCCAGCATGATCGCGAGCATCACCAGCATGCCGGCGAGGATCGCGCCCCACGGCTGCGCCGGGATGTCGCGCACCGGCACCGGCTGCGCGACGCCGGGGCGGTCCGACGCGGTCTGCCGCACCGGCACGAACCCGGGCCGCAGCACGGCCTCAGAACTGGAAATAGATGAAGGCATTGCCGGTTCCCTGCGCGATCACGATCGCGAACGCCATCACGGCCCAGATCGCGGACACCATCGGCGCCGGCGTACGCGCGATCGCATCCTCGAGCGTGCGCGCGCGCATGAGCCAGTGCGCGAACACGATCGCGCCGACGATCGCGACGACCGAGACGAGGTGCACGGTCGGCAGGATCGGCACCGCGTCGCCGTTGAAGCCGAACATGCCGCGCAGCACGGTCCACGCCTTGCCGAAGCTCTTCGCGCGGAAGAAGACCCAGGTGACGTTGATCAGCGCGTAGGTCAGGAGCCCGAAGCCGATCAGCGCGAGCGGACCCGGCGCGTAGCCCGCGAAGCGCCGCTTCAGCGCGCGCTCGAGCGAGAGATAGAGCCCGTGCAGCCCGCCCCAGACGACGAACGCCCAGCTCGCGCCGTGCCAGAGGCCGCCGAGCAGCATCGTCGCCATCAGCGCGATGTACGTGCGCGCCTCGCCGTGCCGGTTGCCGCCGAGCGGGATGTAGAGATAGTCGCGTAGCCACGACGACAGCGTGATGTGCCAGCGCCGCCAGAAATCCGAGAAGCCGACTGCGGCGTACGGAAAGCGGAAGTTGTCCGGCATCGCGAAGCCGAGGCACATCGCGGCGCCGATCGCGGTCGTCGAGTAGCCGGCGAAGTCGCAGAAGATCTGGCCCGAGAACGCGAGCGTGCCGATCCACGAATCGAGCGCGCCGGGAACCTTCGTACCGTCGAAGACCATCTCGGCCGGCTTGGAAAGAAAGCTGTCGGCGAGCACGATCTTCTGGAAGAGACCGAGCGTCATCAGCGCAAGCCCGAAGCGCAGCTGCGTCGCCGTCGCGCGGCGCGGCTCGGCGAACTGCGGCACGAGCTCGGTCGGCCGCATGATCGGGCCCGCGACGAGGTGCGGGAAGAACGTCACGAACAGCGCGTAATCGAGGAAATTGCGCGCCGGCGCGGCGCGGCGCAGGTACACGTCCAGCGTGTACGACAGCGTCGCGAACGTATAGAACGAAATGCCGACCGGCAGCACGATCGCGAACGAAGGCGGCTCGTACGCGATGCCGAACGCGGCCATCAGCGCCTTGAAGTTCTCGAGCATGAAGCTGCCGTACTTGAAATAGCCGAGCATGCCGAGGTTGACGACGACGGAAAGCAGCATCCATGCGCGCCGCGCGTTCGGCTTCTCCGATTTGACGAGGCCCTGCGCTGCGTACCAGTCGACGACCGTCGAGATCCAGAGCAGGATCACGAACGGCGGATTCCACGCGGCGTAGAAAAGATAGCTCGCGATCAGGAGATTGATCTTGCGCGTCGTCCACGCGAACGGCATCGCGTGCAACGCCAGCACGCATGCGAAGAAGACGACGAACGTCAGCGAGTTGAAGACCATCGCACCCCCTCCCGGTACGAAAGCCCCTGTCTCAACCAACGGAAGCCGGCGCGGCGATGAGACCCGCGCTCGACGCTCCCCCCGCGCCGATTGTGGCACCGCGCGGCGACCGGCGCGAGCGCGGCGTTTGACGATTTCGCGAAAGCGTCTAGGATTCGGGCCGTGCCCGCCGCGAGCGGCGGGGCGCATCGACCGGAGGTTTGCATGAAAGGCTTGAACCAGCAGAAGAGCGAGAAGAAGAAACCCGCGAAGTCGCTCAAGGAAAAGCGGGCCGAGAAGCAGCAGAAAAAGGCTTCGAAGGGCCGCTGAGCCCTAGCGCGCTGCCGGCGTGCCCGCGAACACCGCGAGCATGCCGGCGTACGGCCGGACCATCATGTCCGGCGCGCCCGAGTAGCCGTCCGCCGCCGTGTAGATCTGCGAGAGCGTGCCGTCGAGGAACAGCGCGTCGCGGCAGCCGAGCCGGTCGCGGAAGAGCCGCGCGAACGCGTGGAACGTCACCGGCGCGATGCTGACCGCGAACACGGCCTTGTCCGGCGCCGGGGCGCAGACGCCGCTTCGCCATTTGCGGCTGTCGGAGCTTTCGACGAACGCCGGGTTGATCTCGCCGTCGACGAGGAGCATCGGCCCCGACTGCGTCGCAAGGCGCGCGTCGATCGCGAGCGAGCGCCACGCGTCCGTCCGCACGACGCCGGCATGGCCCTGCCGGTCGACGTAGAAGACGCCGTTCGGCTGCATGCCGAAATTGCCCGTGGCGCCGCGCGGCTTCGTCGTGTTGAGCGCCCGCAGCGTCGTGCCTTCGGCGATCGTGAGCCCGAGCGGGCGGAACTCGCGGTCGTAGATGCCGGCGTTCGTCGCGAACGCGAGCGTCTCGCCTTCCGCCGCGCCGCCCTGGCGCAGCCGCTCGATGCTGCCGTACGCCGTGCCGTTCGCGTCGCGCCAGTAGAGGCCGAGCGCGTCCGCGCGCAGGTCAACCGTCGCGACGCGGAAATCCGCATCGCCATCATGGACGAGCCGGCTCTCGACGGCCGCCGCGCGCATCGGCGCGAAGAGGCCAGGCGACACCACGAGCAGCGCGGCGAGCGCAAGCGTTCGCATCCCGCATTGTCGCCCGCCGGCCGCGCCCGCGTCGACCGATGCGCTGCCGGATCGCGTTGCCGCTAGAATCGTCCGCAGCGATCAACGGATTCCGCCGATGCCCTCGTTCGATATCGTTTCCGAAGTCGACAAGCACGAGCTCACCAACGCCGTCGACCAGGCGACGCGCGAGCTGACGAACCGGTTCGACTTCAAGGGCGTCGACGCGACGTTCGAGCTCGACGGCCATGTCATCGCGCTGTCGGCGCCGAGCGATTTCCAGCTCAAGCAGATGCTCGAGATCCTGCGCCAGCGCCTGACCGCGCGGAAGATCGACGTGCGCGCGCTCGACGTCGCCGAACCTGAGGTCAACCTCGCGAGCGCGAAGCAGAAGGTCACCGTCAAGCAGGGCATCGAGCAGCCGGTCGCGAAGAAGATCATCGCCGAGATCAAGGCCGCCAAGCTCAAGGTCGAGACGCAGATCAACGGCGAGAAGCTCCGCGTCACGAGCAAGAAACGCGACGATCTGCAGCTCGCGATCGCACTCTTGCGCAAGAGCGAGATCGAAGTCCCGCTGCAGTTCGACAATTTCCGCGATTGAGCGCGACGCGCGCGCTGCCGCTCTTCCTCACGCTGCTCGTCGCGACCGCGCACGCGGACGAGAGCGCGCACAAGCCGTCGAGCTACGACGTGCAGCGCATGATCGAAACCGTCGCGGTCGCATCGCCGTACCGGATGTCGACGTCGGCGCGCGACGGCACGATCCGCTACCGCATCGCGCTCGCCGACGGCGACGGGACGCGCTGGGTCAGCTACGACGCCGGCCTCGGCCGCTTCGACGCGGGGCACATCGCGCTCGTGGTCGGCGACGGCACGCCGCCGCAAGCCGACTAGCCGCCGTTCGAGCGGGTTTCGACCACCACCGGGAGATCCGGCAGCGAGTCGTCGGCGTCGACCCACTCGGCATCGCCCGGATGGCTGACGCCGCCCGTGATCGTGATGGTCTCGAGCCGCCGTGCGGGCGCGGCGAACCGAGGCTGCGTGATGTTTGCGCGCCGGCGCTCACTGATCGAAACGGGCCGTCGGCCGCATATCGGAGGAACATGCATGAACATCCGCCCGCGTTCGGTGCGCGGCACCGCCAGCGCGCTCGCCGCCGCCCTCGCCGCCTGCGCTTTCGGCGCCCTGCCCGCAGGCGCGGCGAGCCGCTACGGCTTCACGCCGTTCCTGACCGACGGCGTCACGCCCAATCCCGACGGCGGCACGTTCTACGCGTGGCACGCGCGCATCGACGGCGACACCGTCGTCTTCACGAACTTCGCGAACTCGGAGAGCGATTCGATCTGGACCTGGCGCTACGGCGTCTTCCAGAAGCTCGTCTCGACCTCGACGCCGATCCCCGGCGGCGCCGGCACGTTCGCCGGCTTCGATGCGTCGGCGTTCGTGCAGCCGACCGTGCTGCGCAACGGCGTCGTGCTGTTCCGCGCGGTGGACGCGTCGGGCGCGCCGGGCTTCTACACCGTTCCGATGACCGGCGGCGCGGTCGCGCGCATCATCGATGCCGGCAGCGAGATTCCGGGCAGCGGCGGCGAATCGTTCGCGCAGCTGCGCGATGATCAGTTCGGCACCGACGGCACGTCGGTCGTCTTCTCCGGCAGCAACGAGGCCGGCAACGTCGGCGGCACGTTCGCGATCGCCGCCGACGGCACCGGCGCGCTGACGCCGATCGCGTGGTCCGGCGTGCCGGTCAACTCCGATGCGTGCGCATTTCCGGTCAACGATTTCGGCCGGCCGGCGATCGACGCGGGCCACATCGTCTCGTACGGTCAGACCGTGCTCGATCCGAGCGGTGGATGGAATGCGCTCTATGCGGGCATCGTCGACGGCGTGCCGACGCCGTGCAACCAGCCGCCGTTTCCAGGCCCGTACGAAAACCTCGCGAATGCCGACCAGCGTTTGCCGAACGACCCGACGGCGACGACGCACCTCGTCCTGACCGGGCCGCTCGTCGCCGACGACAAGGTCGTCTTCGTCGCGCGCAACGGCAACGCGTTCGGCGGCCTCTATGCCGTGTCGTTCGACGACCTCGCGCAGGGTGGCGGCACGCTCGCGACGATCGTCGACGCGACGACGCCGCTGCCCGGCACGACGCCGTTCGACGCCGCGCAGGATTCGCTCACGTTCACGGTCAACGGCGCGCACATCTTCTTCTGCGTCGGCGCGCGCGGCGTCTACCGCTGGAACGACGGCACGATCAACAAGGTGCTCGGGGTCGGCGACACGCTCGACGGACGGCCGGTCACGCTGGTCACGCTCGGCGACGTCAACGGCTTCTATTCGACCGAGCCGCATCCGAACACGTCGAGCGGCGACGAGCGCGTCGTGCTCTGGGTGCAGTTCGACGCGAACGCGAGCAGCTTCTACGTCGCGAGCGAGCCGATCTTCTCCGACGGATTCGATCGGCGCTGAGCGCCCGGTTCGCGACCGATCAAGCGCGGTGCGCGCAGGTTCGCCGGACGACAGGAGCCTGCCCGATCGGCCTCGCCTCGCCCGCCGCGGCGACAGCCTCCCCCACCGTCGTCCCGGCGAAAGCCGGGACCCATTTTGAACTTGCGCAAAGACAAAAATGGGTTCCGGCTTTCGCCGAAATGACGAAAATCCTAGCGCCGTGCCTTCGCTTTCTTTTCCTGCCTTGCGGGCTTCGCCGGCGCAGGCGTTTTCGACTTGCCCGAATCCGCGTTCGACGATCCGGATCCCCGCGACCGCAGCCACGCCGCGTACTCGTCGAGATCGCCGTCGAACTCTTCGACCTTGCCGTCCGCGACGCGCCAGAACGTATCGCAGACGAGACCGGTCAGATGCCGGTCGTGCGATACCAGCACGATCGCGCCCGGAAAATCGCTGAGCGCCTCCGCGAGCGCCTCGCGCATGTCGAGGTCGAGATGGTTGGTCGGCTCGTCGAGCAGCAGCACGTTGGGCTTGCGCCACGCGATCAGCGCGAGCGCAAGGCGCGCGCGCTCGCCGCCGGAGAATCCGTCGACAACCTCGAACGCGCGGTCGCCGGGGAAGAACCACTTGCCGAGGAAGTCGCGGAACTCCTGCGTCGCGACGTTCGGCGCGATGTCGCGCAGGTGATCGATCGGCGTCTGCCCTTCGTGCAGCGATTCGACCGTGTGCTGCGCGAAATAGCCGAGCACGAGATCGGGATGCGCCGTGCGCTCGCCGGACAGCATCGGGATTTCGCCGACGAGCGTTTTCACCAGCGTCGACTTGCCGGCGCCGTTCGGGCCGAGCAGACCGATGCGATCGCCGGCCTCGAGCCCGAACTTGACCTTGTGCAGCACGACGACGTGGTTCGACGTGTCGAGATCGAGCGTGTGATCGGACAGGCCGATCCGTTCGATGTCGTCGACGTCCTCGATCGTGTAGCCGGCCTCGACGTGCGAAAGCCGCAGCAGCGAGTGCGGCAGCTTCGCGGGGTCGGCGAAATTGATGTGGATCTGCCGCTCGGCGCGCACCGCCTCGGTGCCCGGCAGTTTCGCGAGGCGCTTCATGCGCGACTGCGCCTGCTTGGCCTTGCTCGCCTTCGCCTTGAAGCGGTCGATGAAGGCCTGCAGGTGCGCGCGCTCGGCCTGTTCCTTCTCGAACGCGAGTTGCTGCAGGTGCAGCTGCTCGGAACGCTGGTGCTCGAAGCTCGTGTAGTCGCCGGTGTAGAGCTTCGCGCGCCCGTCGTGCAGGTGCAGGATGTGCGTCACGGTGCCGTCGAGGAACTCGCGGTCGTGCGAGATCATCAGCAGCATGCCGGGATATTTCAGCAGCCACTGCTCGAGCCAGAGCACCGCGTCGAGATCGAGATGGTTGGTCGGCTCGTCTAGCAGCAGGAGATCCGACGGCATCATCAGCGCACGTGCGAGGTTCAGGCGCACGCGCCAGCCGCCCGAGAAATCCGAGACCGGCATGCGATGCGTTTCCGGCCGGAAGCCGAGGCCGTGCAGCAACCGGCCGGCGCGCGCCTCGGCGTCGTAGCCGTTGATCTCGGCCATCTTCTGGTGCGCAACCGCGACGGCGTCCCAGTCTTCGGCGGCGGTCGCGGCGGCTTCGGCCTTCAGGATCGCGTCGACTTCGGTGTCGCCCGAGACGACGAAATCGATCGCCGCGTCGGGCAGCGAGGGCGTTTCCTGCGCGACGCTCGCGATGCGCAGGCGTTGCGGCAGGTCGAGATCGCCGAGGTCCGGCTCGAGCTCGCCCTGGATCACCGCGAACAGGCTCGACTTGCCGCACCCGTTGCGGCCGACCACGCCGACGCGAGCGCCGGCGTGCAGCGCGATGTCGACGTTGGACAGCAGCAATCGTTCGCCGCGGCGAAGGGCGAAGTTCCTGAACGCGATCATGGGAGTTTCGGACGTGCGGAATGCCTATTGTAGCCGACACCTTGTAGCCGACGCGCGGACCCGGCCTCGCGGCACTTGACCCGCGCGGCGCCGGCTGCGCATATGCCGGCCCTGATTTTGCCGGCCTGATTCGCCCGCCGTTCCGATGTCCTACCGATTCGACGACTACGCGCTCGATCCGCGCACGCGCCGCCTGACCGAGCGCGGACGCGAGATCGCCGTCGAGCCGCGCGTGTTCGACCTCGTCGTCTACCTCGTCGCGCAGCGCCCGCGTGCGATCGGGCGTGACGAGCTGATCGCCGCCGTCTGGGGCCGCGTCGACGGCAGCGACGCGACGCTCGCGCAGGCGGTCCTCAAGGCGCGCAAGCTCTTCGGCGACGACGGCAGCGCGCAGCGGACGATCCGCACCGTCGCGCGATTCGGCTATCAGTGGGTCGCGGCGACCGACGAAAGCGGCGACGCGCCGGCTGCGGGTCGCGAATCGCCCGAGGATCGCATCGCACACGACCCGGCTGCGGCGGTAGGGCGCAAGCGCGTCCGCTTCCGACCTGTCGTGTTCGCACTCGGCGCGTTGCTTCTGATCGCAGCGCTCGGCGCCGCATGGATCGCCACAAGGCACGCCGTCGAAACGCCAGAGTCCAGCGCTGCACCGCGCATCGTTCCCGACCTGATCCTCGTCGCGCCCGCCGACGTGCACAGCGCGATCGCCGAGGACGGCTGGATGCGCCTCGGCCTGATGGCGATGAGCGCCGACGCGCTGCGCACGCTGCCCGGCCGCGCCGTCGTGCCGAACGAAACCGCGCTCGCGGTCGCGGCCGGCACGAGCGCCGACGTCGCACGCCTGCGCGCCGCGACCGGTGCCGCGACGATCGTGACGATCGACGCGCGCCACGACGGGGAGCGCTGGCTCCTCGACGCGACGCTGTCGACTGTCGATGACGCGCGCGAGCTGCTCAGCACCGAGTCGACGGACGCGATCGCCGGCGCCGCCGCGCTCGCGCAGCAGGTCCGCTCGGCGCTCGCGCCGGACGAGCACGGCGAATCGGGCGCGGCGCCCGACGTGCTCGCGACGGCCGCGCGAATGCAGTCGGCGATTCTCGAAGGCCATGCCGAGCGCGCGCTCGCGCTTGCGGACGGCGCGAGCGATGCGGTGCGCGCCGCGCCCGAGATCGTGCTGCTGCAGGCGCGTGCGATGAATCGCGTCGGCCGCGCCGCCGATGGCGTCGCCGCGCTGCAGGCGCTGATCGCCGGCGCCGGCAACGCGTCGCCGTCGTGGCTCGCGCTCGCGTGGTCGACGCGCGGCTACGGCGATCTCGTGCTCGGCGCGCCTGCGCTCGCCGAGGCCGACTTCCGCCATGCGCTCGCCGCGAGCGCCGGCGACCGCACCGAAACCGGGCGCGCCTGGCGCGGGCTCGGAAATGCACAGGCGGCCGAAGGCGCTCTCGACGATGCCGAAACGAGCTACCTGCGCGCACGGCTCGAGCTCGAAGCCGGCGGCGATCGCCTGCTGCTCGCGCATCTCTACGACGATCTCGGCACGGTCGCCGGCCGCCGCGGCCGGTTCGACGACGCGATCGCGCGCTATCGCGATGCCGCGACCGCGGCCGCCGCGCTCGGCGCGACCGAAGTCGAGCTCGGCGCGCGCATGAACGTCGCGATCGCCGAGCAGGAGCTGCTGCGCCATCACGACGCGCTCGACGCGTGGCGCACGCTGCGCGCGCGCATCGACGCGCTCGATTACCCGTCGATGCGCCGCTACGCCGCCGTCCATTACGCCGACGCGCTCGCCGAAACCGGCGCGCTCGCCGCAGCGAGCGCCGAGCTCGACGCGCTGACGGCGGCGCACGCGCTCACCGACGTCAAGGATGCGCTGGAGGACGTGCGCATCGATCTCGCGCGCGTCCGGCTCGCGACCGGCGACGCGGCCGGCGCGTCGCGCGAGATCGCGCGCTTCGAGCATCCGCCGCCAGCGGCCGATGCGCTTGCACTGCGCGCCGCGCTCGGCAGCGACGATCGTGCCGCAGCGCGTGCAGCCGCAGCCAGGCTCGCGGGCGCACCTGCCGACGCCGACACCGCGCTTGCGCTCGCCGAATGGCGAAGCGGCACGCACGACCCCGCCGCCGACGCCGCCTGGCGCGACGCGCTCGCGGCCGCACGCGGCGTCGGCTC
>JADMIO010787589.1_pt1 | contig 38676 bp, 28 predicted proteins | sample 8958161 | NCBI WGS metagenome assembly JADMIO01 (sample SAMN16585339, study PRJNA669376) | soil metagenome | isolation source: Crop rotation soil | place: USA: Cullars Rotation, Alabama | collected 2011 | reverse complement strand
CGCGACAACTTGTCCACGTGGAATTCTAAGCTTAGGATCCCAATGTGCTGGAAAGCCGGCACGCAGCAGAGGATAACGAATCGAAGCATCTCTACTTTCGCGCCTCGGGAGTAGCAGTGATCTCGACCCTATGCCCACTGCGATCGACCACGATCTGGACCGGCTGACCGATCTTCACTGCGTCCAACGCGTACGTGTAGTCGTAAATGTTCGCGATCTTTTGTCCGGCAAATTCAATGATCACGTCGCCTCCCTGAAGCCCACTCTTTTCAGCAGGGCTGCCACCGCGGACGCCCGAGAGCTTAACCCCTTTCACCTCGGTGGTGTAATCTGGAATGGTGCCAAGATAGGCACGAAGCGTATCGCGGCTGCCTCCGGGTGAATCGCTCCGCTCAACACGGGCGAAGTCTGGACGTTCGGAGGCGGAAACGAGGTCAACGAGAATGGCCTCCGCGAACTTCGCGATTCGCTCCGTGCCCGGATAGTCGAGTTTCTCGGCCGTATCCGTCGGACGATGATAGTCTTCGTGAGCGCCGGTGAAGAAATTCAGAACGGGAAGACGCTTGGGGTAAAAGGAGGTCGTGTCGGTGGGCAGGTATGGATCGTCCTGCATGACGAGGTTAAATCCAGCGGCCACATTGCGCTTCTCGAGAAGCCGACGCCAGAGCTTCGAGGAACCCACTCCCTGGACCGTAAGCTTATTTTCCCGAAGACGGCCGACCATGTCGAAGTTGACGTAGCCAGCCAGGGTCTGGATGGGGACAGGAGGCTTTTCGGCGAAAGCGGCGCTGCCAATGAGGCCCATCTCTTCACCACTCCACGCGGCGAAGATGATCCCGCGCCGAAACTGTTCGGGACGACTGGCGCGCTGGTGAGCGAGGGAGCCAGCGAGTTCCATCAAGACGGCGACACCGCTTGCGTTGTCATCGGCCCCAGCGTGAACCTGGTTCTCTTCGCCAGCGCGCGCCATGGAGCTCCCTCCCCCGCCCTTTCCCAAGTGATCATAATGGGCTCCGACGAGAATGTATTCTGGGGACAACGTGTCGACCGGGGGAAGTACCGCGACCACATTGCGGTCGGATCGCTTCACGTGCTCGACCCCACATTGGAGTTTCACCGTCACGTCCGGCACGATGAACCCGCCCGCGGCGTGTGGATTTTCGTTATCAAGCGTAGTCTGCAGCTGGCTGAGAGACTGGCCACCGCGCGCCAGCATGGCCTCTGCTACTTCGCTGGTGATCGACGCGGTGACAATCCCCGATCCGCTCATCACGTTGTCGCCGCTCAGTGGAAGCAATTCGCCGGCTTGCGGCGAATTGGGACCGGTTACAAAAAGCACCGCGCGGGCTCCCCGCTCACGGGCGAGCATCGCTTTGTACCGCAGACCCGCATAGCGATTAAGTTGTGCTCGGCGTTGCGGGTCGACGGCCTCTGGAACGAAACGGAGGATGAGGACAATCTTGTCCTTCACATCGAGGCCATCATAGCTGTTGTAGCGAGCGCCCCCTCCTTCCGGAACGGATAGGCCGTATCCAGCAAATGCCAGCTGGCCCTCGGCACTTGCGTTCTCGGTGAAAGCGAGCGGACGAAAATCCTTATCCAGCTCGAACCGCCGATCCCCGCCCGCGGAGATCACTAATGTGTTCTGCTCCGCGATGATCTTTTCTCCTGCATTGAATTCGAAGGGATGAAAGTAGGAACCGTCGACCGGTTGCAGGCCGATCTCTTTGAAATAGTCGGCGAGCATGATCGAAGTCGCGAGCGCACCGTCGGAGCCAGTCTTTCTCCCTTCGCGGGCTGGGTGCGCCAGCCAGGTCACAGCGCCGCGCAGATCTTCGGCCGTAATGTCAGGGGTGTTCGCAGGCGGGAGCTCGCCGTCCCGTGTGGCTGGTTGTTCAGGCAGGTGGGGCACCTCCGCCCTTGCATTGATTGCCTCCAGCGCCGCTTGGTCATTCCAATCGGCGATGAAGATCTGGGACTTTCCATCCGACGTTCGGTTGGAAGTCCACGTGAGGCGCTTACCATCGGGGGAGAACACTGGAAGTCCATCGAACCCCGGCGTGAACGTGATGCGGACTGGTTCGCCTCCCCCATCCACGTCGGTGATGAAGAGCTCAAAGTTTTCAAAGCCCAGCTTGTTCGACGTGAAGATGATGTACTTTCCGCTGGGATGATAAAACGGCGCCCAGGACATCGACTTGAAATGGGTGACCTGACGCACATCGGAGCCGTCCGTCTTCATGCTGAAGATATCGGCGTTCATTCCCGAGGCATCGAAGCGTCGCCACACGATCCGTTCGCCATCGGGAGAGAAGAAGGGTCCGCCATCGTAGCCCGGAGCCGTGGTGAGACGCCGCTGATCGGAGCCGTCCGCGTTCATGATGTAGAGGTCTCCGAACCAGGCCGGGTCCTTCTCGAGACGCTGCTTTTCCTCTGCCGAGAGTTCGCGGTCGTAGGCCGCGCGGAGCGAGCAAAAGACAATCCTTTTTCCGTCGGGCGAAAAGGCGCATTCGGCATCGTAACCGCGGCCATTGGTGAGTTGGAGCAGTTGGGTCCCGTCCTGGTTACAAGAAAAGATGTCCATTGCCGCGTCGTAATCCCACGAGTAGCGGCGCGTTTTTCCGGACGCACGGAACTCGAGCTCAGCTTTCTCTTTGGCAAGCGCCTCCGGATCGTGATGGGTGGACGCGAAGATCAGCCGGGGGGTGTCCGGCGGGAAGAAAGCGCAGGTGGTCTTTCCAACACCCGGGGATACACGAGTGCTCTCGCCGGATTGCAAATCGAGGAGATAAATTTGGTAAAAGGGATTCCCCTCTTCGCGCTCGGATTGGAAGACAAGGCCGCTTCCGTCGGGATTGAAGTAGCCTTCGCCGCTACGCTTTCCCTCGTAGATGAGCTGGCGTGGGTTGTGGATGAAATGCGGTTCGTCCGCGAAAAGCGATGCGAACGAGACGAAGCAGAAGCCGACGGCGAAGCTAAATAACCGGAACACGCGGGGACGATGGCGACGAGCAGCATCGTCCGCAAGACCCCTCTAAACTGTCACTTGAGGGTCCCAATCTCCTCGATTTGCTGCACGCGCGCCAAGTGCCGCCCGCCTGTGAAGTCCGTCCTCAGCCAAATCCCAACAATTTCGAGCGCAAGTTCCACCGAAATCGTGCGTTCGCCGAGTGCGAGCACATTGGCATTATTATGTTCCCGAGCCCACCGCGCCGTATCATGGCTCCAGCAAAGCGCACATCGAACTCCGCGCACCTTATTAGCCACGATCGCCTCCCCATTCCCGGACCCACCCAGCACAATACCGCGTTCACAATCCCCCCGTGCCACCGCTTCCGCCGCCGGCCGAATGAAAACGGGATAATCCACCGAAGCATCGCTGTGCGTCCCGAAATCGATCACTTCGTGACCAAGCCCGTGCAGCAGCCCCTTGATCCGTTCCTTGTAAGCAAACCCAGCGTGATCTGAGCCAATGGAAATCTTCATGCGTGCTTATGCCTCTCCCCCATGCGTCGGCGCAAGCCCGCGCAAAGCGCCAAGTTCGGCCGACCAGCCCGTCTAATGGCCCAAGCTGCGCGCGATAGCTCCTCGCAACGTATTCAGAGTAAACGGCTTGCTCACCACGAGGTCAACCCCAGCCGGCTGTTCACCCTCATCACTCATCAGATCGCCAAACCCCGTCAGGAGGATGACGGGTTGCGCCGGTTTGAGCTTCTTAATCTCCGCCGCGAGCTCGTCGCCGTTCATCTCGGGCATGGCCCGATCGGTCAGAACCAAATCGAAGTCTCCCCTGCTGAATGCCTCCAGGCCCTCGCGGCCATTGGTGGCCAGGGTGATGTTGTGTTTGTCTTCGTTTAAGTAGACGCCCAGAACTTCGCGAACCAATGGTTCGTCCTCGACGACAAGGATACGGAGCGGCTCCGCAGCTTGAGCGGGTGGTTTGGGGGCTTGAGGAGGTTTTTGCATTCTTTCGAGAGGAAGTGAGATTGAAACTGATGTACCGCGGCCGGGTTCGCTTTGGATGTCGACGTCGCCGTCGTGCCGCTGGACGGTGCCATAAACACTGCCAAGGCCAAGACCTGTGCCCTGATCTCCCCGCGTAGTAAAGAAAGGTTCGAGGCACCGCGCCCTGACCTCTTCCGTCATACCGATTCCATCATCGCTCACCGTGAGAACCACCCAACGGCCCTGGACCTCCGTTTTGACAGTGATGAGGCCGCGTCTGTGGATGGCGTCGACGGCATTGAAAATGAGATTCACGAGGGCTTCACGGAGTTCGCCTTCGTTTCCGGCGATGGTGGGAACACTGCCCGCTTCGAACCGGATTTCAATGGTGACTCCTGCCGCGAGCGCCTGATCCTTCCATCGGGGCTGGGTGAAGGAGATGACCTGCTCGACGAGATCGTTGATGATGATAGGGGTGAAGATCTCCTTGTCGTCGCGATGACGATAGAATTCACGCAGTCTGCTGACCACTTTGGCGGCCTCCCTGGCGCCGTTGTGGATCATCTCGAGGTAGCTCCGGAGCTTCTCGGGATCGGCGGTAAGGTTGGGCTTGATCAGCAGCAGCTCGCTAAAGCCGAGAATCGGAGCCAGCGTGTTGTTGAAATCGTGGGCAATTCCGTTCGCCATTCGGCCAAGCGCGTGCATGCGTTCACGCTGGATGACCTGCTCTTGCGTGGCGCGGATTTGCCCAAGCGCGGACGCAAGCTGCCGGTTACTCTCGGCGGTTTCATCCTCCGCGCGTTGGCGCTCGGCAATCTCGCGCTGCAGACAGGAATTTGCCCGTTGCAACGAAGCAGTTCGTTCGACCACGCGCGACTCGAGCTCGTCGTTGGCCTGTTTGAGTTGCAGTTGGACGCGCTTGCGCTCGTAGGCGTACTGGAGAGATCGGACGAGGAGATGGTTATCAACGTGGCCTTTGACGAGGTAATCCTGAGCGCCGAGCTGGACGGTTTCGATCGCGAGAGCGACGTCGTTGATCCCGCTGAGAACGACGATGGGAACGTCGGGTACGACTTCGATCATGCGGATGAAGGTTTCAATGCCGTCGCTGTCGGGGAGACTGAGATCGAGAAGGATCAGGTCAATGCCCGGCTTGGTGAGCCGGTCCTGGGCGCCGACGAGCGTCTCGAGTACTTCCAAGCGGAAATCCGCTACGTCTGCCGAGGAGGATAGAAGCTGCTCGAGCAACTCGACGTGCTCACGGTTATCCTCGACGAGTAAGAGTCTAACCGGGTGATCGATCATGGGCACATGAGGTTTGCCGGTGGCAGCATGTGACTCATACAGCGTGCTTTCATCGACGATCCTGCCTCTCCTATAACACGCGATCCGGAAAATTGTAAGGGCCTGAATCGAGGAGCCATACTACCTCAATTGGAATCATCCATCACTTCACGCACCTTTTTTGCCAGATCAAAGGGCGTAAATGGCTTCTGAAGGAAAGCGGTCGTCAGGTCGATGCCGTTTCGTTTGAGGATATTCTCGTCAAAATATCCCGAGGTAAAAAGGATGCGGGCATTCCGATTCAGGCCTTTAACCCAGTCGGATAACTCTTTTCCGCCCAAGTCCGGGAGGACGACGTCTGAAAAAAGCATATCGATCCGACGCCCCTTCTGCGCCTCGACAGCGTCACGGGCTTGTTTGGCATCGCACGCCTCGATGACCTTGTAACCAAGTCGCCGAAGGACATGAGCGGTAAGGCTGCGAACGGTGACCTCGTCTTCGACGTAAAGAATGGTTTCGCTCCCTCCCGGGAGTTGGCCGACTTCCCGGCGCGTGGCCGCCTTTTCGCCGAACTCATCAACCCGCGGCATGTAGATCGAAAACGTCGCACCCTTTTGAACCACGCTATCGATGGAGATATAACCGCCGGACTGCTTGACGATGCCATAACAGGTGGCCAGACCGAGGCCGGTCCCCTGCCCCTTTTCCTTCGTGGTAAAGAAGGGCTCGAAGATGTGCTTGATGATGTCGGGCGGAATACCAACACCGGTATCGGTGACCGCGAGTTTGACATATTCGCCCGCAGGCATCTCGGTGCCTGTATAAGCATCATCCAGAATATAGCTCACATCGGAGGTGGAGATCGTTAAAGTGCCGCCCTTTGGCATGGCATCGCGTGCATTGACGCAAAGGTTGAGTAAGACTTGTTCAAACTGGCCGGGATCGGCTTTCAACCGGCCGATCTCGGCATTTAACTCCGTCTTTACCTGGATATGCTCACCGATGACTCGCTGGAGCATCTTTTGCATATTCCGGACAGAATCGTTGATACTAAAAACGCGCGGGTTAAGCGGTTGATGACGGCTGAAGGCGAGGAGCTGGTGGGTAAGAGAGGATGCAAAGTCCGCGGCTTTGCGGATTTCGTTGAGATGCTTAGCCATCCAATGCTTCTCATCGATCTGGCTAATCAGCAGATCGCTATAGCCGAGGATAGCGGTGAGGATGTTGTTAAAGTCGTGGGCAATGCCGCCCGCCAGACGCCCCACGGCATCCATTTTCTGCGATTGGAGCAATTCGACTTCGAGACGTTTGCGCTCGGTAATATCACGCGCAATCGATGACAAGCCACTGATCCGTCCGTCTTCGCTACGGATGGGTGAATCGGTGAGCGATACACTGATTTTCCGCCCATCCTTTCTCAGGCGAATCGTCTCGTAGTTTGCCAGGCTTTCGCCCCGTTGAACGGTGGCCAGCATGCGCTGAAATTCGTCGCTTCGATCTGGCGGAAAGAGGATTCCCAGTCCACGGCCAACCGCTTCGACGGCGCTGTAGCCGAAGATGTGCTCGGCCCCCAGATTCCAGCTGTGGACGACGCCGTCGAGGTTGCAGGCAATGATGGCGTCGTTCGAGTTTGCGACGACGGCGGCGAGTTCCGAGGTGATTCGCTCTGCGGCTTTGCGCTCGCTCACATCGCGCAGATACGCCGTATAGATTGGTTTGCCATCGATAACGATCCGGCTGATCGCAATCTCCGCTGGGAAATCCGTACCATCGCTTCGCATCGCAACCAGTTCAAGGCGTCGACCGAGCGGCGGAGTCGACCCGTTCTTGGCCGAAGGGAAACTAAGAGGGTTCTGATTCCGTCCGGCTTCGGGGATGATAGCATCAAGCAAGAGACGTCCGAGGACTTCCGTGGCGCTGTACCCAAACGTTCGCTCGGCTGCGGGATTGAACTCGGTGATGCGCCCGTTCCCATCGAAGCTGATGATGCAGTCGAGTGCGGAGTGGAGGATTGCGGCTTTGCGCATTTCGCTCCGACGCAGCATTTCATCGGCATTCTTTCGCTCGATGAGGTGGCCCAGCTGGCTACTAATTGTGCTGAGAGTTTGCAACAGCTCGATATCCGGAAGCGCAATCTGGGGACTAAAGAACTCGAGCACGTAGCGGACTTCTCCGCTGACTTTGATCGGGACGCCATACGCGGAGCCCATCCCCGCATCCACGGCGATGGCGGCATTCGCGAAACCGGCATCGCGTGCAATATTGGCGATCCATTTTGGCTCGCCGGTTTTCCACACCTGTCCAGCGAGGCCTTCCCCGGGCGGGTAGGTCGTCTCCGTATTGGCGCGCTCAAACTCGGCGACCTCGACATTGGGCGAATGCCAGATCTCAACGCACCGGAGCAGGTCGTCTGCCTGGTCGACTTCCCAAACTGCACCCAGCTCCCACTCGAGGATTTCGCAGATGCTCTCAAGGAGCTTCGGGCGGGCTTCCGCGATGGTCTGGGTCCCGCTCAAAACCTCAGTGGTAGCGTATTGCAAGAGCCGTCGCTGTTCCTGCCACCAGTGATCGGAGATGTCTTCAACGGTACCTTCGATATGGCGCAACTCGCCGTCTGAATCCCGCACAGCGCGCGCGTTGGCAACCAGCCAGACCGTGCGCCCGTCCGCACGCTGCATCTCGAATTCGAAATTGGAAATGACATCATCCTCCTCGATCGCCTTGAGAAAGACTTCGTGCTGCTCGGGGCCGAAGGAAAGCTGGGCCGAAAGATCGGATCCGCCCTCGATGAGATTCTCCGGCGACTTGAAGCCGTACATCCGGGCGAGGGCCTTGTTTGCGGTGATGAATCGGCCATCGGGAGTCATCTGGAAAAAGCCCTCGATCGCGTTGTCGAACATGGACCGGTATTTTGCGTCGGACTCGCGGTACTCCTGAAACAGCTTCTCCTTCTGCTTCATTTCAATCCGAACCCGCCAGGCCAAACGCCAGAGCAGTAGTGCAGATACTCCGACCACGCCGAGGAGCATGGCCAGAACAAATAGTTCGGTGCGATCGGCGCGATCCTGGGCTCGCGCGTATTCCAGTCCCGCTGCGCGCGCGATTTGTCCGACTCGGCTTTCGAGGCGCTCGTAATGGAGCTCGGCTTCACGAAATTGGTCGTCGATTGCGCGGCGCCGGAACTGAATCGGAGGCAGCTTCGGCGAATCGGGCCGCACCTCGGCGAATAGTTGCTCAATCTCGGCGACCAAATGGCCAGCGGACGTTTCCAGTAAATTCAGATCCTCGGTTGGGGCGAGATCACCAAAATCTTTTCGCAACACTTCCATCGTGTCGTTGAAGCCTGTTCGAGCGGTGGCAAAATCGCGCTCGCGCTGAACGTGGGCCACCGGGGGGCGAAGCCCGACAGAGTACATCAAGGAAAGGAAACGGAGCAGATGCGGTGAATCCAGCGCTGCCTGAGCGGTTCCCGCGGCATGGACGCGCGCTCGGCGACATTCCGCGGTCACATTACGCTGAATCCAAGTACTCGCGACCACTACCGCGAGAAAGCCAACCAGGAGCACAGGACCTTTCCATGGCCGCGCAGTTCCCGCCACGGGGGTGGTCTGAGGCTTCGAGATAGACACAGATTGAGGGGGGCCGAGGGAGGGGTCGGCGTACATCGGAAAAGTAGTATCGCAAGCGCGATACTCCAATCTTATTCGACGGAGCTATCGGAGGCGCTACGTAACACCGCGGAGCCTGAATGGGTTCCCGCCAAAATTCGGCCATTTGACTGGACGCGCCCAAGCTCCCATCTACGCTCGCGCGATGCCGCAAAACGTTGCTGACCTCCGCCGCATTGAACTCCCTGGAATTGCTACGTTCGCCGAACAACCCGGCGGACTAGTGGCACTCGACATCACGTCTCCCATCGCCACCGGTCGTGTGTTCCTCCATGGCGGTCATGTCGCCGCGTGGCAACCGGCCGGGCATGCTCCGGTCCTTTTCATGAGCGCAAAAAGCCATTTCGCGCCGGGCAAACCCATTCGGGGCGGCGTGCCCTTGATCTTCCCCTGGTTTGGAGCGCGAACCGGCGACCCTCAAGCCGCACCCCATGGTTTTGCGCGCTCGCTGACGTGGGAAGCTGAATCGCTCGACTATACCGAAGACCGCGGCGTAAGCGTTGCAATGCGGCTGACGGACTCCCAGCAGACTCAAGCCGTGTGGCCATACGCATTCATCGCTCGGTTCCGAGTCACCTTCGGCGCGCAACTCGCGATGGTGTTGGAGATCGAGAATCGGTCCGCGGTTGCGATTTCGTTCGAGGAAGCTTTGCACACCTATTTCACGGTCGGAGATGTGCGGAATGTCTCGGTGACGGGGCTCGAAAACGCAGAGTTTATCGATAAGGTGGATGGATTGAGCCGGAAGCGTCTCGGAACCGAACCGCTGGTATTCGGTGGCGAAACGGATCGCGTGTTTCCGAACACGACGGCGACGTGCGTTCTGAATGATCCAGGTTTGAAGCGTCGGATTGTAGTGGAAAAGACAGGATCGAATTCAACCGTGGTGTGGAACCCTTGGATCGCGAAGGCCAAGGCCATGGCGGATTTTGGGGATGAAGAATGGCCGGGAATGCTGTGCATTGAATCGGCCAATGTGGGTGATAACGCACTGACGCTGGAACCGGAGGGGGTTCACACGCTCACCACGCGGGTCAGTGTGGATGCGAGCCTGTAAGCAAGGTCGCGATCTTTCAGAATGGAAAAAGCCGTCGGATGGCCCTCGTAGTTCGCTCAGCCGCACTCGGCCGACTTTGAACCGGCACCGCGCGGCGGACCTCGGTGTTTTTCTCGCGGTTGGATTCCGCCACGGGCTCAGGCGGAGTTCTGGTACGTTGTGAACGGATCTCGTCGGATCGACGTGTCTTGCTCGATTTTTTCCGACCCGCCTCGGAGCTTTGGTCAAGCTGTGCGCTCGGCGCTTTCTCATCCGGCGAGTAGTCCGCTAATGCGACGTTGAACCCGTTCTGCTGCACGGCATTTCCCGTTTGCGCATCGATTACCAACCATCCGCGAGTCTTCCCCTCAGCGTCGCGGCAGGTGACCGTCCACACCGGACGGCCCGACTGTTCGTGTCGCCGCAATTCGTAGTTGATCGATACGACCTCCATTCCGCTCGCCGCGGCGTATTGCCGAGCCAAAGTACCAGCCAGATCGGAGTCGATATGAGGCCATTCCTTCCCAATGACGTCCGTCGATTTCAGTTCAGAGGCGAATTGCGAAAACTCGCGGCGCGCCTGGATCTGGTGGTTCGAGACAACGTATTCACGCAGGCCATTTTCCGCAGACGGATCGTAAACGAGGAAGTGCCAGGCCGCAGGCTCCGGCGTCCCATCGCAACCGACGAGCGCACTCAACCGAGACAGTTCGCCGTTGGGCAAAGCACCGAGCGCGGCCAATGCGGTTTCGTTATCGGCGAACGAACTGGCGACGGAAAAGACGAACGGAATGACTGCCACAAGAGATACTCGCATCCTCTCTAATCATCGCCCGGAAGTCGTGCGATGGGCGTAACATTCCGCGACTGGAACTCGGACGCTACTGACCCGAACCTCGTATCAAAACGCGAAACCGAAGGAGAAATGAAACGCTCCTCGATCTTCTCCCTTTCGCGGCGAGGGGTTTACACCGTAATCGAGTCGCAGCGGTCCGACTGGCAACTTGTAGCGCAATCCTAGACCGACGGCATACCGCAGATCGGTCACGCCAGCCTCATTCAGGCCCGTCAGATTTCCGGCATCAACAAACGTTGCACCGGCAAGGCCTCCATAGATGGGAAAAGTGAATTCCGCGTTGAACACCGAGAAAAATTCTCCGCCGATCGGATTACTCTGCTTGTCCTTGGGACCCAACTCGCGTTCCCCGAAACTTCGGACGGAATTACCGCCTCCATTGAAGAAGCGCACATCGATCGGGATCTGCTCGATCTGCGGATGAATCACCCCGGCACGCGCGCCAAGTGCCAGCTGACATTGCTTGCCGATGGGTTGATACCAGGAGAAGCGGCCGGTGCCGCGGAAGAACGATAATTGGCCATCGATATTCCCGGCCCCGAAGGAAGTCGTGAAGATCCATCCGCGTCGGGGATTGATCTCGTCGTCCCTAAAATCCGTGGTCTGCGTGAGGCCGAAACTCGTCATCGTGTAATCAGTCGGACCGAGAAACAGAGGGTCGATCGTCGAATCCGTGATCCGCGCAATTTCGTGTTCGGCAAAGGCGGCGATCTCAAGGTGGGGCGAGAAGCGGCGCCCTAAATCGATCCGGGCTCCCTGGCCACTTTTGGAATAGCCTTTCTCGTCGCGTCTCGCGGAGAAGAGTTTGGCCCGCAGGTTGAACGCGGAGTCGAACAGCCATGGATCGACGTAAAGCAATTCACCTCGCAAGCCGCGTTGCGCGTAATCCAGCGAGAAGCTGAGGGGCCGGCCGTTGCCGGCAAAATTACGGTCGGCCAGCCGCAGACCGGCAGTGACCCCATCGTAGGTTCCGAATCCCAAAGTAAATCCGACTTCCTTGGCCTTGGCCTCCTCAACGGTGAGTTCCAGTCGAACGGTGTGATCCAACTGTGGCACCGTGCTGACCCGCATCGTATTGAACAAGCCGCTTCGCAGCATCTCACGATAGACTTCATCGAGTTTGGCCGGGCTGAACGTCTGGCCCTTGAGCCGTCGAAAACGTTTGGGCAGGAAGTCCTGTCGCAGCCGCAGTTTCGGTTGGGTCTGATTCGTGACCTTCACTCCATCGAATCGGTAAACTGCTCCCGCTTTAATCACGAACGTGACCGGGATCGCGCCTTTCACTGCCCGTTGCGGCTCGGCATTCACCGTGACGCTTGCATCATAGTATCCACGCGACTTGAAGTGAGACTCCAGGTTCCGGCTCATGTTCGTGATCTGCGTCGCCGAATAAGGGCTTCCGATCGTTTCACCCAGTGCTCCGGCGGCCTTGAGCAATTCCGCGCGAGGAAAGATCGTCTCTCCCGAAAAGGTGATGTCACCGAAGGAATACCGCATTCCCTCCTGAATCTTGAGCGTGACATCCGCTCCGGTTCGATCCGCTGCAAAAGCGATCTCCGGCGGATCGACCACGACATCCAAATAACCCTCCGATATATACAGCCCCCGCACGCGATCCGCACCGGCGGACAGCTCCTTTTCGTTAAGCGGAAAATCTTCCGGGTGCTTTTGCATCTGCTCCGGCTTCCCGCCGATCATGTAATCGTAAAGAGTCGCATCGGGAATGGACGGATTCCCCTCAAAACGAACAGTCCTCAGCAACGTCCGCGGACCTTCCTGGATGAGGATTGCCACGCGATCGCCGCGAATCGAGTAGCTGGTCTCCGCCTTGGTAAAACCGGACTTCCGATAAAAAGCGCCCACGTAATAAGCCGCATCATCCGCCCGCGCCGGAGTGACTCCCTTCGATTCGATCTCCTGGATTTGCTCCGCAATTGCGGCGCGGATTTCTGGTTCCCCCAGAGTCTTTTGACCAACGAAATCCACCCGCGATGCCGTGGGTGCGGCCGCGACCGGCTTTGAGAAGAAGGGCAGCTTCGGAAAGGTGAACGCGTGCGCAACGCCGCTGCTGATGAGCGCAATGACCAGGAACGCGCTCAGCCGTCCGAACATCAGCGCGCTTTGGCGCCACGAAATCTGCCAAAGACCCAAACCACAAACATCACGACGGCGGCGATCCAGAGCAAATGCAACGCGCCACTCGTGACCGCGAGCGCGATCCTCAGTACAAGCCATACCACGAGCAGGGTCATTGCTAGCCAGGCGATTAGATTCATAACGTTTACGACCCATTCGCGTCTCGCCTGTCTAGCGGCTGTCTGCGTGTCGTGTCGAGTGCCCTTTGCAGGACCTTCGTCCCTTGCGTCGATAGGTAAGGCTCCGGCCGGCCGCACTTTCAACGCGTGGGAGGGGCGGGCGGTGCTCATTTTCGGCAGGGATCGGAGGGAACGGCGCTCGCGGCCTTATCCGGATGATGCGCAGGCACAGGAACTTTCTCCGCGACCGATCGAGCCCCGACTTTCGAACCCATTGGAAACGCTCCCACTCTATGCCACTCACCTATCGTCCCTTTGCAGAATCGCCCGCTTTGAAGTCGATCGAACCCCGGCTCTCCATGAACGTGGGAGAATCCGAGCGGAAACTGTCCATGCTCGGCGGCGCACTACTCGCGCTGCTCGGTCTCTCACGAAAGTCTATCGGAGGCGTGTTACTCGCGGTCGGAGGCGGCGCACTGGTCTATCGTGGCTACAGCGGCCATTGCTCAGTGTACCAGGCGCTCGGCATCAATTCGAATGAAGCCGGCGTGCGCGGACGCCAAGGCATCAAGATCGAGCGAACCGTCGACATCCAGGCGCCGCGCTCAGAAGTTTACAGCTACTGGCGCGAACTCGGGAATCTCCCAAATTTCATGGAGCATGTCCGGGAAATCCGGGAGATCAGTCCTACCCGCTCCCACTGGATCGTCGATGCTCCCGCAGGCGCCACGGTCGAATGGGACGCCGAAATCATCAATGAACGCCGGGATTCGCTGCTCGCCTGGCAATCGCTGCCGGGCGCGGAAGTACAAAACGCGGGCACGGTGCGCTTTGAGGATCTCCCCGGTGGAGGCACGCGGCTCTCGCTCCAATTGGAGTTTCATCCTCCAGCGGGTTCAGCAGGCGCCGCCATAGCGAAGCTGTTGGGGGAATCTCCAGAGGAACAAGTAGACGTCGATCTCGGGCGATTCCGTCATCAGATCGAACGGCTCACCAAAGAGCGGCGTTCGCGATACAGGCACTGAACTATCTGGCGGCGCTGGCGCTCAGTGCCTTCCCATTCGCAACCGGCGTGGCCCGCCCGCATTCGCTCCATTGATCATGTTGGCCGCTCTAGCCGAACTGTGACACCGTCTTTGTTGTGTCTGGATGCTTAGCACACGCAAAGAAATAAAGGGTTCCCTCAGAAAGCGGCTTGCCAGGTAGCATGGCCCCGGGAAGTTGCAGAACCAAAGTCATCCGCTTCCTGCACTCGTCGCATTCGGGGAACTCAGCATCCTGAACCCACGACGGACTACCCCCGATACGCGCTTGGAACATCGGATCGAACTCAAACGTCTCGCTGCCCGCCGCGAGCAGATAGGCCAGGAAGTCGCCGGGAAACGCAGGGCAGACCGCAGCCAGCGTACTCAATAATACAGGATCGCTCGCGACATACTTCCTGGGAGAAAACTGATTCCGTGCCTTGCCACTCTTTGTCAGGTGCCGGGGCACGGGAACTGTCCGATAAACCTGTCCTCGAAGGACCGGCTCCGAGGCAGCGGAAGTTGTGAACCGAAACACCACGTCGGAATCGGAGTCAGCCGAGATAGTCCGACCCGCCCAGATATCAATGTAGGGCGGCACAGGGATACTCCAGTCGCGGTCGCTGCTGGAATGCCGGTTCGTCCGAGCCAGGACCGCACATGAGGGAGTCTCCGTACCAAGCTGACCAATCTGAGCATAGATCGCTTCGAGCTGCTGAGCGCTGGCCGCTTTGGCGCAGCGGATGATGTGAAGCCGCTTCCGATTGAAGCGAATCAAGACAACAGCCAATGGAATGGCGAAGGCGGCAATAATTCCAACGACGACGATCTTGACCATGCTATGGAGTGATCACCGGCCAACGAGTGGGGCATGGGCGACTGCGGAGGGCGTGACGCCTGTAGCAGTTCGACTCGATGCCCGAGTTCGGCGATTTTCGTTGGAGATTGATGATACTCATGCGCGCTGCCGCCGCTCAAGAAGCGCCGCCAAACCTAGAAGAGACGGAGCAAACTCGGAAGCCGGAATATCGAGCGCGACGATCGACGGGTGTGATTAAATGTGGTGCCGCACAGCTTGAAGTCCCGGAGGGACATCGGAAATTAGCCGGTGGTGCAAACCACCGGATCTCGAAATGAATTGAAATCGCCCCGGTAGGGGCGGCGGAGTAAATCGCAAGCACTCGCTGGCACCACATTTAATCACGCCCACGATCGACGCGAAAACGTGGGTGAAGCTCGTGCGCAGAAGTCCGACGCTGCCGCAGCCCCTCAACGCCCGGAGCTTTTCGATGACTGAGGAGATGCGATGTGCCGGGATTGCTGCAGCGACTGCTGCCAATGTTCAATTTCCCTGGCTCGGCGATCCGTTCATTGCTCGAGGTGGTATCTCAAGAGTGCGTTGTAGCGCTCGGCATACGAGTAGGCGCGGTCGTGGTCTGACCACTGGTCTCCGGAACAGAGTGACGTGTATGGGATAATGCGCACACCCTGAGCCTTGATGCGATCGAACGCCCACTGCTGATCCACTGCGGGGAGGAGTTGAAGGCACATGGCGCCGCTGACGCACCAATAGCGACGCTCGCCAGCGGCAAAGTCTCGCCGGAAGTCAGCGACGGGATCGGCCGTGTCAAGCCATGCCAGATCGCGATGATGCGCGGAGTCGAACAGTGACGGGGCGACGAAGCGTAATCGCTGACGGAATACCGCGTAACAGGCGGTGAACCCGACGACGAACCCGAGAAGTAATAGAGCCGTTATGCCGATGAAGCGTGACTTTGGAATCTTCATTTCAGGAGACGCGCAGAGTGGCCATCGAGGTAGACCCACCAGTTTCCCAGCGGGCCCCCTCACAGATCCAGGCGGGCGGTCTTCCCGCACCGGGCTCTTCAGAATAGCTCGCTTTCGCACGGGGCGAACCCGCCCTCTTTGCTGTTCTCCGCAGTGAGGTTTGCTTGCCTATTGCCCGGCCTTGTTCTCGCCGGAGGATGTTTCCTTTGCGGACTGCGCTATCCTGTCGCACCCTTCCCCGTGTGGCCGGCTCTCCCGTCCTCGGAGTACGATGATGCGATCTGACTCCCCTTTCCCTATCCGTCGGGCAATCTTCTTTCGGTTGGTATGCCCTACCCGCACCCCATGATGCGGGAGACAAGGGGTCTCCCAAGTTCCTGTCGTCTCTCTTTCGTTCACGTGCTCGCCGTCTGCTTTATACTTCGTAACTGGCGCGACCGCTGCCGTGGCGAAGCGGAGCAGCGGGCGTGACGGCCCATAGCTCGATGCCTGGTTAGCCGCCGGTTTTGATGCTTCGAATAACCTTCTCATACAGATTGCCATGGTCGCGGATGGTGAAATGCAGGGGCTTGGAAGACACCTTGCCGGACGGAGCGATATAATCGACCTCGACGGCATACTCACCAGGCTTGCTCTCCTGAACACCGTAGCCGTCGAAGAACTGTTCGGGCGTTGCCGTCTCGGGCTGGTTAAAGAGCTTAAGGAACGGTGAACCGTCGAGAGCTTTTAGGGCGGCGGCGATGCGCGACGCTCGTTCCGGCGCAGGAAAAGGCACGACTAACTCGAGAAACAAAATGTGAGAGGCGTTACCGCCTGCGCTGCCCGACTCGGTAAGACGAAATGGAACCGGTGCGCCAGTGTCCCTGCGGGTGACGCGAACGAAAATGTTCTGTTTGCGTGGCTTGCCCTTGTCGCTGTTCTCCGCGTTGGTGAAGAAGTCCAGACGGTTGAAGTCCACGTCACGGTCCCGAACCTCTGCTTGGAACTCGAACTCTTGTAGCGTCGAACTTGTGTTCTCGCGCCTGTCCTCGGAATTTGGTTGCCGCGCGGCTACGGTAATCTGTGCGTTTGGGGCTTGGGCTAACGCGCCGCATCCGGTGCTTAGTAATAGAATCGTTGCGAATAGTGGACGCATGACGCGGGAGGCGGCATTTAAATGAACTCACCGACAGCCACGGGCGAGTAGATTCTCCATGGAAAAAGAGCGCCAAGCCCGGGGCCGTTCGGTGGAGCGACGATTCGGCATTCCATTCTATTGGAGTTCACGAGGTGATGGATGTCGCGCGATACCACAAGCAGTGAGGATGGCGAAGATGAGAGCCGAGTAAGTCGCGACCGACAACCCGATGCCGATGGTTCGGCGAGTGAACCATACTGTGTAGGAAGAAAGCCCAAACGCTGAACTTCGTCGCTCGTTAAAGCTCTGAAGTTGAACGAACTTCAAAATTCGGCGTTGCGGTCATTTCCGACGGACTTTCTTGCGGCTGTATTCGGTGAGAACGTTGCCATCTTTGTCGGTTGAGGTGAACATAACGTCTTCTTGGTCGTCGCTGACAAAAGTTACCTTGGTAACGACAGTTTGGCCGTTGGCTGGCTCGTGGAGAGTCCATGTAAAGCTCTTGGAGGATGCGTCCCAGGCACCCTCGCCCTGTTGAGCGAGTCCATTGGCGAGGAACGTCCAAGCCCGGTAAATATGATTAGTCGCATCGTAGGACATCAACTGCATCCCTATCGTCTTGGGGGCGCCCGTGCCTGTATCGAATGACCATGAATGGCGTAAAAAGCTGCCGTCGAGAATCCATTCGCAAGTCGTAGAGATTTTGCCGCTCGTGTCGCTTGTGTCTTCCCAGGTCCCGACATAGCGGTCGAGTGCCAAAAGTTCCTCGGCGCGTGGCGCGGCAAAAGCGTGCAAAGAGAACAGTAAAGAGGGACGTGACGACTATGCGAAATGCTTTCATTATTGTGGTTTCAGAAAACGCACGTTACGCCGAGACAACGTGAAAGGTCAGTGACGATCTGGAGGCGAAGCCGGAAGATCGTTCATTGCACCGCAGTGTTCGGTGATGGGAACTTCAGCCAGCATGAGCGGAAATACCTCCTTCCCGTACCATAGCAAGGAAACAGAGCGAATGAAACGGCCCAAAGAACTGTTTAACTGGCGAATCGAAATCGAAAAGCATCGTCGCGTGTTCGATTTCCGAGATCAGCAGCTCCATCGATTCGTGGCCAACAAACGCATCCTTGCTGCAATCCGAGAATCTTTCGAGGACGGGATATCCAGAGCCTTCGGCGCCAAGCCGCGTGTATAGAAGTTGGTGAACGGCATCCTCCAGGCGACAGCGAATGCCGTTCGAATCGATTTGCGGCCCTGAGCCACCCTTTGTGATGTGGAAATCAAGAGACACGCTTATTGCTCACCGAACGACTCAAGATGAGGTGCCGCATGGAAGCGGATCGTCGCCGCAAAATGATACGACTGCAATGCCGGAAAACTACAGCCGCTCATGCGGTCACTCTCGATCGATGGGTTCGGCCATGGGTGCGTGTCTGAATTTTGACACCTCGGAAATGAAGCCAGTTAGTCGTTCCTGCCATCGCCGACCCAAGCTGAGTAAACACTGGCCCTCCGCCTTTTCAGAACTCTTGGGTAGATCGGATGAGGCCTTGACCGCCCAGACTCCCTCGCCGTTTCTTCGCTCGCGATGGAGGTGAAGCTGCGGGTCAACAAGGAAGGTAAGGTAAAACTCCCGACCTTGCGGCGACCAGATGGAGCGCATATGCCAAACGTCATCAGCCCACCATTCATGCAACTGTTCGATTGCTTCCAACTCCCAGCCCGCCTGGGTGAAGGCGTCGAGCAATCCTTTCTGTTGAGTCGTCATGCTCAATGGTGAGTCAATTGGCCTAACGTTTAGCGGTGTATCCGCTGTGCCGGGCGCCAGAGCGGATGGAAGAGGTTTGAGACGAACTCGCCCGGCATGGCGGATACACCGCGGTTGAACTGAGCCGCTTTGCGGGAGAGGGCTCGTCGCTACAGTCGAAAGTAAAGGGCGCCGAGAGAGCGGCGGAGTTGGGCGAAAGTCCGAGCAAACGCATGGTCGAGCACCATACGAGTGCTAATTCGGGTGGAAAGGAGGAAAACGCCGCGCCATGCCTGCCATGCGAACAGAAATCCGGCGCAGCAAGGCAATTGGTCCCAATCAAAAAATGGTGCCCTCATTGCAGAACCCATTCGCAGATGGAACTCAGCGCCATCACCATTCGCTCCCTCTTTCCCGATGAGTTCCGCGCGTTTGTCAGCAAACAAGCCAAGGAGATGACGCTGGAGATTTTGCCAGACAACACCGGCATCCTCCGTCGCGGCCCCGATTACCGTCCTGCCACCTACCGATGGAAGAGCGCTCAGAACTATGACTGCTGGCTTGAGATTGGCGGCTTTCTCGCGACCAGCGTCGGCCACGGCTTCAAGGTTACAGACGCGCGCAGTGCGACTCTCACGTTCCAAATCGAATGGAGCGAGAATGTCGCCACACGCATTCCTCTACGCATGGAGCGACAGGCTGCGACACCGCAAACGCCGAAATGATGGCCGTTCTGGTTGCGGCTCCGCGATTCAATCGGTGGCTCAATCATTTTCACCCACTGCGCCTTCGGCGCCAAACAGACGCTTACTTGCTAAATCCTAAATCTTAAATCCTAAATCTCGAGTTAGTCCTCGACAAAGCTGCGATTTTCTGATCCGCCCCGAGATGACCCGTCCCGTCATCTCCACAACCCGTCCCGTCATCTCCACAACCCGTCCCGTCATCTCCACAACCCGTCCCGTCATCTCCACAACCCGTCCCGTCATCTCCACAACCCGTCCCGTCATCTCCACAACCCGTCCCGTCATCTCCACAACCCGTCCCGTCATGACCCGCGACCATGGCAGAGAATCGACTTGGTTTTTCGCGGAAAACTACGATCCCTCTCCAGCATGAGAACGTCCAATCCCGCCCTCCGAGAGGAAACCTTCACCCGCGAAGCCTTCGGATCGGCGACGGCGCCCATGACCATCCGCGGCACGGTCAATAAGTCCTTCGTCTTGCTGGCCATCGCTGCGGTAACGGCGACGTTCACTTGGTCCAATGCGCGGACCGGCCTCGGGATATCCCTCGCGATGGGCGGAGGCATCGTGGGATTCATCGTGGCCATGGTGCTTTGCTTTAAGAAGGATTGGGCTCCGGTTCTCGCCCCCACTTACGCCGTCTTCGAAGGACTATTCCTCGGTGGCATTTCCTCGATGTACGCCGCGCGTTACGGCGGGATCGTTTTCCAGGCGGTTGCCCTTACATTCGGGACCTTCTTCGCACTTCTCGCGGCGTATCAATCGGGATTCATTCGCCCGTCGGAGAATTTCAAGCTCGGCATCATCGCTGCAACCGGCGGGGTCGCTGTCGTGTATCTCGCGAGCCTGATTCTCGGGATGTTTGGCATCCACATTCCACCGATCTTTGGCAGCGGCGTCGTGGGCATCGGCTTCAGTGTTGTAATCGTCATCATCGCCGCGCTGAATCTCGTGCTGGACTTCGATTTCATCGAGCAAGGCGCATCGGTAGGCGCACCGAAGTATCTCGAGTGGTATGCGGCGTTTGGCCTAATGGTGACGCTGGTCTGGCTCTATCTCGAAATCCTTCGCCTGCTGGCAAAGCTGCGGAATCGCTAACTCAACGCCTGAGATTCGCCTCGACCGCCTTCCAGACAGGTCCGTCGGCTTCAAAAGGTGGGAGCGTCTGGCCGCGTGCCAGCTTCGGCACCGGCACATCCGCGAGCCGAAAGACTGGAAGGATTGGAGCCCCGCTCTTGTCTTTCCGATAAGTGGCCCCTTCCTGCTCGATCAACAGACACGCGAAGACCATGCCGCCGGGTTGCTCTCCGATGAGCACGTCCATGTCGTAGAACTGCCCCGCGCGCACCTGGATGGCGTCGCCTTTTGCGAAGCCGCCCGGGATATTGCTCCAGCCGTAGTCGTAGTTGCCCTGCGGGCGCCAATCGCTGTCCTTCTGCGAATACCAGCACCGGTCGAGCACAACCTTACCGTTGAACCGCACAATCATGACGTCGTCGCCGGCACCGACGAAGTGATAGACGCCGTCCACTGGAGGAGAGACCTTGCCTTTGTAGTGGACCAACCAGCGACTGGGTTGGACGGATCCCTCGAGACCGAATGCTTTCGGGCCTTCATCGGCGCTCATGCTCGGGATCATGATCTGCGTCGCGGAAAGAGTCTGGGGACCTTTGAAATAGTCGTCTAAAATGCTCTCACGCCAATGCTCGGAGACGAAGCGCCGGAAGACCTGCTGATATTCACCGTTTGAGATCTCGGTCGGCTTCTTTCGGCGGGTCTGCTTTAGGTCATAAAAGGTGCCGGTCAGAGCGTTCAAGGTCTTCTCGGGATCTCCAAAAGAGGTGCCTCCACTCACATCGAGCAGAGTTCTCATTCTCGCGAGTTGATCACCCTGGCCAAGGGCAAGCCTCGCCAGTCCGGTCGCATTGCCATCGAGTTTGCCGAGCGGCGCGCTCTGAACGGTCGCGGAAACGAGCGCGGTTGACGCAATGACGTCGAGGTTCGCCGCCAACTGGGGTGTCGGAGGCTGGAATGGTGTGGTGTCAGGGTCCAGCATGGGATCTACCGGAGGTGCCTTCAGTGCATCATCTTCGGCAGACGGGGCCTGACCCACAAAATCCTTCGGCTCCGGGGTATCCAGCTTGATGAGCACCATGCTTCCGCCGAAGACCAGAAGCATCAAGTGAATGAGCAGAGAGAAGGTGAAGAAGCGGGCCTGGGCCATACGCATCTGCAGACGATGGAGAGGATTTGAAGTGGGAGAAACTGAGTCCATAAGCCGTATACGGCTGACTGGATCGACTTCTTAGACGGAGCGAATTGGCGCCGCTGGGGCACCGGCCATTCCGGACTTCGAGCGACTTGATTCCCGGAAGCCGTGCCATCACTGCCGCGAGGCTTTGGAGTGCGCGTGGCCCGACACCGCTTTGGTTCCGTGGTGGATTTTGGGAAAGCACGATTATTGCGCGAGTTGGTTCAGCGAGCATCGCAAACAGAAACCACCGTACAACCCGATCGGCAAACTCCTCCGATCTCACCGCGCCACGACGCACCTCATCCCCCAAAAAAAGAGAAAAGCGAGCCGAAGCTCGCTTTTCTGTTTTCGCATAATGATGCGCATATGTTTGCCGCTGTTACGCGGTTGTTAAGTTGGACGACACTTCGCTATCGGCAGGTTGGCCTTCCCCATTTCAGATTTCGAATTTCGAGTCTCGGATTTCCCACCCCAGATCGGTATCATCAGCGCGTTCCAGGTGCGCCAGCCCCAGTACTGTAACTCCAGCATCGAGCACATTCAGGAATCCGCGCCTCGTCGCCTTCCCCCCGGTCGCACGAAGTGCCAAGTCCCCAAATGCTAAAACCTGCCCTGAGCGTAGTCGAACGGGTGCCTAATTCCAAAATGCTAAATGGAAGGTGCCTCCACCGGCACCACCTCCTCCGCCTTCCCCTTCGCCTTCCGCTCCACATGCGACGCAGTCTTCCAAGCCGCCAGCAGCGCCGGATTGGAGTTCTTCAGCATCTTGGTGAGGATCGCATCCAATTGGCGCACCAGCCTTGCTCCGCGCTTGGCCAGTAGATCCAAACCCGCCGTACCTTCCACTTGCTCCATCAGCCCGCCGAACTTGCGGCTGCCCGCATCATCCAGCGCCGCCGTCAGCGTCGCGATCTCGGCCACGAATCCCACCGGGAACTCGCGATCGACAAACGCTTGCTGAATCGGCGTCACCGCCTCGACGAACGCCTGCCCATTCGCACGCAGCGATTGGTAGCTCTGCGACTCCGTCACGCGTTGCAGTTCAGACACCGCAGGAATCTGCGTGGGATCCAGCGAACGCGCCATGGCCGCGATCTCGGTCAACCGTTCCCGCAGCAGTTTGGAAGCGCGTTCGCGGTCATCGACCCCAGCGTGGAATGCGCCGTTACCCGACTCTTGATCCGCAGCCAGCGTCAGCAGGGCATCGCGGGTGGTTTCAACCTCGTCGAACAGGGCGACGGCGGCTGGTTTCAGGACCAGGCCTGATTCAGTGCGGAATCCGAGCGAACGGTTCAGCATCTCGATGCGGTTATTGACTAGTTTGTTCATATTACGTGTTTGTGTTTGGCGTTTCTCAGCAACGGCTCTCGAACATCGGCTGATTTCTTTCCGGTATCCGATCGCCGCAATTCGGTCATGAACACCGCTCAGAGCCCCAGGCTACACGCCCAAGTATCAACTCCTCACGTCATTCAGACCAACCCTCGTTCCCGGATATTGATTTTGGTTTAATCCGTTCCCAAGGTGCCCCGCCGTTCCCCCGTTTCGGATATCGAAGTTTGAGCTTCGACCTTCCGACCGCAGGTCCGGTGTGACGCTGCCCATCATACGGATCTGGTAGGTCAAAGAGTATCCAACCAGAAAAATACTTTCACTTTTTTTCGCTCCAGAAGCGCCCCTCTGTAAAACCGAAGCGTCCATTTCCCCTTTGTCATCCTGATCGGAGCGTAGCGGAGCAGAAGGACCTCCGAGGCGGAGGAGGGGAATAAGGGAGGTTGCCGGGCGGGCGAGAAAGACTTCGCTGGGTGGGCGAGAGGTGGTGGGACCCCGGCAACCCTCCAACCGCGGGCGAATGGAATTCCACGCCTCTCACAAATAATCCAAGTTTCACCCGCAGTTGAAGCCCTTCGATCACGGCAGCGCGGTCGGGGCAGCACCTTTCATTTGGGAGGTCTCCCACCTGCTACTCGTCCCAAATGCATGCCCCCAAACAAGCTCGCGCCGCGGTGTTCCAGATGGCTGGCATGCGCTCTCCTTTACGAAGCATACTCAACACCGCTTCAACAGTCTGAATCTTCTTGTGGTAAGGAAAACGCTGCAATGCCACCTGTTCTTTTGGAACCCCGGCCGCCACCAACATCGCCACCCATGATCCGAAAACCTGCGCGGCACGCTCACAGAAACATTTGTGACATTGATAGCCATCTCCAGGCTCTTGGGCTGCGAACTGCCGATAAACCTCCAGCACACCCTCACGTGTTATAGGAAGCGGCAGTACTCGGCGAACAGGCGCAGGAAAGCCCGCCGCTATCAGTGCTTCTCGCCAGCTCCCGAAGAACTTCGCTCCTGAGAGATAAAGCATTTTGTTCCCTGCTTTCCCATTAACCAATGAATCCGCGTCTATCGAACGTCCTTCCCGGTGTCGCCGCCGAATACCTTCCAGAACCGCGTCTGCGTCAGGAAAGCGCAACCGCTTCCTCTTCGCCTCCGCTCGCAGGAACTCCGGGGCACCGCCCGCCGCGATGAGCGCACCATCCCAACTACCGAAATGCGATTTAGCATAGTGGTAGAGCGAATGTGGAACAGCACTTCCACCATGAATCGGTTCTCCTTTGTCCACGCGTTTCTGAATTGCAGCGATCACTCCCTCGGGACTCATTGCGACACGCTTTAAATGCCGCTGCCGCTGTTCGTCGGTGATTCCCGCCTTTTCCAAAGCCTTCGACCACGGGCCAAAAAACTTCTGTGCCGCAAGAATAAGCGGTCGGTCATGTTGCTCACCGTTAATGAGAGCGTTGGAATTGATCGGCTTTCCGGCCTTCAATCGTCGGTGAATCTCCGCGATTACAGACGGACCGTCCGCATATCGGGGTTGCCGCAATCGTACACCGGCAGCCTTAAGACCTTGCGTTGTGTTCCCAAAACAAACGTTCACTGCATCCCACCAGGATGGCGTAAGCGGCTTCTGCCTTCGGAGAGCCGTCAACAACGTCCCCACTTTTCGAATTTCTTCGTTATATGGAAACACCTGCGATGCCAGTTCAGCCTCAGGAATACCAGCGACTGCCAGCATGTTCACCCACGAACCAAATACCTGCCTTGCACGAATACAAAACTGGCGGTGTGGGAGGTATCCCGCTGCTTCCCATTGAGCCACGAGCTGGCTGTGTCCTTGCAACACCGCGTCCTTTGTCTTCAAGGTCTTCGTTGAGCCCGGTTGTGCGAAAAGTAGTGGCACTCCGGCAGCGCGAAGCGCTCGATCCCAGGAACCAAATACCAAATACTTTCCGCGCTCGATGGAGCAGGCTCGTGTCCTTGTGGGGACCAGTCTGCAGGTGCATTCGCATCATTGGCAAGTGGGCAGCCGCACGATGCCGTATCTCGCGTTTGACGTCTTCTTGGGTTGGATGTTTATCGGAGGAGGGCACGGCGCTTCTCTACACGCCTCAGCTACCTTAGTCTAGCGCTTGCCTTACCGCTTAATCAGCTCCGGGGAACCCTCAATGCCGATTGGCGCATCCGAGACTATCAGTTCGTCAGCCGATGACGGTCCTACGACCCGTGGCACAGAAGAAATTCCCGTCACTGGATATTTTGCAGAAAACGCGATAAATGAGGGCGTGTCCAGACCCGAGTCGCCTTTTTGCACTCCCCCAAACTTGATCCTAACTGTGAAAACGTGGCCACTAATGACACTCGAGAGAAAGTTGCTAGGTCCAAACGAAAGTGTGATGCTTTCAACTGTGCGTTTTCTTTGGCCCCCAATACTCGGAGTTCCACAACGAAGGACCCGATCCACCACGGAACGACGAGGATACGTACTTACCCTTAAAAGTTGCTCTATCGTTTTGCCGTGAACTATATCGGCCTTAATAGACCAATCTTCAAGCGTACCTCCCATGAGCTTAATCTCTCCATAAAGACGAACCTCGCCTTCATAACCAACACGCTTGAGTTGTTCGGACGTGATGAGCAGAGACTCGATAAATCTCTTATCCTTTCCTTGGGCCATCGGCAATAATCCGAACATATCGATTACCGCCACCCCCTTTGTTGATCGCTCGATTTCCTGGTAGGTATCGAGCAACAAAGCAGAAAGGGACTCGCCAGGCTTTATTAAAGCGTCCACCCGCTCCGCCAAAGCAGGCGGACAAACGACTACTTCACTAGCGGAAGCCACACAGCAGCTTTTCATCAATATCACTGCCATTGAAGCCTTGGATAGGAGCCCTAGCAAATAGATACAAATCCTCATTGAATTGGCAGGTTGTTACTTAGGATGCGACCACTATGGTTGCGCTGCGTTGAATTCTTGTGCCAATGGAAAATCCCCTTCCAAGTCGTATAACGCCCTTTGTTTTTCTCAGACGCTTCAGCAGCGCTGCCGTGAGTAACCTTGGTTTGAATGCTCAACTCCGTCCATGAGCCGACCCCCTCTTTGCGTCGCGAAGGTATATCCTTCAGGCGAATCGATTTAGTCATTCCTGAGCGGATATTCCCTCGATTCTTTTTATCGACAAAGTCTCGCTTTCGCCAGTCCGTAAACATGTCGTCTTCCTTCCCAGTATCTCCGCCGGCCAATTCGTAACTGTCTGTCCATTCGTCGGGAGGTGGCGCCTGGCCGCCATACTCTCCTCTCGGGTATTCCGAATATTCCAACTTCGCTGGGGAATCGCTTCCATACGGGTCGAGGCACGTCTTGTAAGTAAGTGTAATGACCCACTGCAACTCAAAACCGAAATCCTTTGGCCCACTCCAGCCTGTCTGTGTATTACCCTGCAACGTGATACCGGTAACGCTTTCAAATAAACATTCCAAGCCTAATGGATCAATAAAGTCTATAGGTGCGTTCTGAACGTAGCCATAAAGGTTGATTCCTCCCTCCTCTTGGATCGGGTCACGCGATAGCCATCGAGCAATAGCAGGATCGTAATAGCGCCGTTTCGCGTATAATAAACCCGTATTACTATCAGCGTATTGAGTCGAAAATGTGAACGGGTTCTTTTCTGCCATTACCCCTGTCGCTCTCAACACTTCCCCGAAGGGGCCATACTCGTATAGCGCTTCGATTACGCCACTGCTGAGGTTCACGAGTTTAGCCACGTTTCCATTGCCGTCGAAAGTATAGCCACAGGTCGCGCCATTGACGACATCGCTCATTGCAACCAAGCCACCTACGCCACCAGCACCCTCAAGACCGCCACTCAGATCTGCCCCCCAAAGAAAGGTTTGCTTCGGCACAAGGTTTCCATCCACGACTGCCAGAAGGTTCCATCCTAGGTCATAGACGAAGCGCTCCTCGCTTTGAAGCACGCCATTTAGAAGACTCCGTTTCGCGACCCGGCGGCCTCGCGCATCGTAAGCGTATTCATAGCGCTCGTTGCCACGTTCGACCGCAATCAGGCGATTTTCACCGTCCCACGTGTACATCCATTCGCCGTCCCACGTGAGATTTCCGTCGTAATCATAGGTGATACTCTTGGGCGTTCTAGATACCCAAACGCGATTGGGCGCACCATTTACGGGGAGCGTTTTCACATAATCCGCCGATGGTGCTCCACCACCAGATTTGAGGGCCTTTACTGTAACAGTCGCTTCCACTGGGGACGTGCTGTTGTCCACCGGCACTGCTCGATAATACGTAGTTCCCTGCCGCTCTGTCGTCCCATCATTCACTCTGACCAGTGCACTGGCGTCTGCTTCGCCAAGGACATCAAAAGCGCCCGGGACGGTTTGCGTGTAGTATTGATTCAGCTCCGTGGGCGTATAAGTGCTTTGACGTCCGTTTACGGTCGTGGTGATGCGGTTCCCGATTGCGTCGTAATTGTATCCGAATGTCGATCCAAGCACCGGAGTTTCATTTCCAAGCCGGTGTTGCCCGCTCACCACCTCATTACGTGAATTGTAGCCAAACACCCATTTCCGGCCGTCAGCCTCCGTCAACTTCTCTCGCCGCCCCTGTGAATCATACTGATAAGTCGAACTCCCCGCCACGGTCCCACCAACCTGCGTGTAAGCGAGACTCGAGAGACGATCGAGTCCGTCCCAAACACGCGTCCCCGTCAAGTTGGTCTGTCCGGCCAAGGTTGTGTCCGTCGTCTGCAATAGCTGGCTGTTGGGCAGATAGCTGTAGCTCACGGTTACGTTGGTAGTCCAATCGTGCACACTGTTCAACCTCCCATTGTTGGCTTCATACCCGTAGCTTTGATCCGTCAACGGAGTAGCGCCAACAGAACTCGCCAATCCCTCGATCCTCCCATTCGAACCGCGAGTCGCTGTCACACTTACTCCGCCCAGAATCCCACCGGCCGCAATCGCATCGCCGGTCAGTACCCCATCGGTACCGTAGGTAAGCGTGTGGGTGCCAGCGGCATCGGTGAGCTGGGTGTAATGTCCCTCCATATCCGGTGTGGTCCAAGTGATTGCCTGCGTAACTCCGTCCGTGTAATCAATGTGCGTGAGTTGCCCCTGCCAATCGTACTCGTAATTTGTGGAATACCCGCGCGCCCAGGTCCGTTGATTCATTTGACCAAAGCTGTTATAAGCGTAGCTTACGGAACGGTTTTCTGCGTCCGTTTTACCCGCCAGCGCCGTCGTTCCTGGATGATAGTTCCAAGTCGTCAGATCCCCGGATGACCAGCTCGATTGGTTCCCGCCCGGCTCGTCACGATACGTTTCCATTGTCGACAGCCTGCCCAATGCATCGTGTACATAGCGAACGGGATAGGTCGCCCCCCACTGTGCAGTTTGATCCCCATGGTCGCTGTAAGCATAGTAAGTCGTCTGCCCGTTCTCGGTTCGACTATAGAGCTTACCCCCATTCGCTACCGTTGCGCCGTAATAGACGTTCACGATTGTTCGGGATTGCCCAGCCGCTGGATCGCTGCCCGCGGGAACGGTCAACGTTTCCGTCGCGATTTGCTCTGGGAAGGTCCCATCGTAGGTCCAGATGGTTTCCAATCCCGTACGCGGGTCCTTTGCTTTGGTCCTGCGCCCGAGTCCATCATAAGTATAAATGTGCCACGCCGTATCCCCCGGAGCACGTTCCGCTTCTAGCACTCCGTTTCGAGTGATCGTTTCGCCCACGTCGCCCATTTCGCCACGGAGCGCTATCGTCCGCACCGCTTTATTAGCCCGGTCTAAGTAAATAGTCTGCTCCGAGTAATCGCCTTCGGTATTCTGCGCGAATGTATAGTTCATCATCGGCCCATACGATGACGTGAGCGTAAATCCGCTCAATCGGACGTAAGTCGAATGATTCCCTCGAGTAGTGACCTGATACCAGTTTCCTGTTCCTATTTCGGAGAGCGACCTCGAAGTTGTTTCGTTCACCGATTGTGATTCGCTGAGCCAGCGAGTCTGAACCTGTGAATTCCCCATCAAGTCGTAGGCTATGGTACTCACTTTGATTCCATTGATCCACTGCTCCGTCTGCTCGCCGCGATCATTGTACTTCGGCTCCCGCCGAATCGTTCCGGCCTGGCCGGGCCTCGGACTTTCCTCAAGGCAAAGTTGTCCAATCCAATTCTCGATCCGCTTTGTCCAAATCGACCCGGCAGATCCAGGAATAATCGACCCTATTTCTTCCTTCTCCCAAAGAAGGTCCAAGTAGTTCGCTTCCCCGGCTTCAACCCCGTAGGTATAGCACCTCGGAACGACAGCGGTGCCCGAAACACTTTTCACCTTTCCGTCCAAGTAGTACCTCGTGATCTCGGTCAAACCACCAGGCAGCGTTTTGGTCTCGATCTTTCCACCCGTCGTCGCATCGATCGAATATGCATACGTCGTCTCCACCCCATTAACCGTCTCCTTAATGAGGCGACCCGCAGTGTCGTACTGCCACGACCGCGTCATTTGATCAGCTCCGGAGGAGACTGCTTCAGTCAGCGTCCGTCCTTCCGAATCAAATTCCAGTGTCATGGTCCGGTCCGGCTGAGCTGGCGCATTTGGACCTGCGCCGACGAATCCTTTTCGAACGATCGTGCGAGCCCGCCCTGCATCATCCCAGTTCGAGTATTCTGTTCGCACTCCGGTTTCATCAATCTCCCAGTCTTTATTCTCATTGATGTAATGGCTCTCGAAAGTGACCCTGCCGTCACGCGTGCTCAATACCACATGACCCAGTGTATCATATTGGTGCAGGGTTCGCGAGATGCGAGTAAAGCTGTCTACACCTGCGCAGATATGCTCTTCTTCGACGACCTTTAGATCTTGGGAGTCTTTGATCGTTACTGTGCGCCGACTTGAGCCGACGATCGAACCTACACTCTCATCGCCTTCAGTCATGACTTGCCTCCGATAAGAGCCTTCTCCACTGACAGCGAACTCGCCAGAGGCATCGATCGTTCCCAACGCATACGTGTACGTCTTGGTCCGCCCTCGTTCGTCTCGCGACCAGTAGGGTTGTGAATGCAGATAAGCAGGTGTGTTCGCGTCGTTGGTATACTTGGTCGACATGGACCAAAGCCCGATTGCATTCGGGGCCGGATAACGTCGCGAAGTATGGGTTTTCCCTTCGAATCCGTCTGCTATTGTCGTGATTGAATCCACTTCTTCCGTCCGTCCCACGACAACGTCGTCGATCCTTCGTTCCGTCGCACTTCCTCCCACGCCTGTGCGACGCCATGTAACATCCCCGTTCGGAACCTCGCCGTTGCTCGTCGGTGGTGTCGCCACCGGTGCCAAATCGCCAACAGGACGAATCGAGTACCTTGAATCATTGGCATCAAAAGTACGCTTCATTCTTCCTGCCCGTTCCCAGTATCCATCAGATGGTCGATCGACAGATTGCACCTCTCCGTTCGCATCATAGGAATACGTGGTGAGAATGCCACCGACTGACGCACCAAGTCGCTGGCCGATCAAAAGGTTGTTTTCATAGATCTCCTGGCTCTCCTGCACAAGCGCCAGCGCGCCGTTGACATTCATCTTTACAGCTCGGTCGATCGTAAACGATCCATCGAGCCCACCGTCAGTAACAACTTTCGTTTCAGCGCGATTGCCAGTCACGTCATCCATCTCCCATTCATCGGTAACACCCTGCTTTCGTGTCCAAATCGTCACCTTGTCCGCGGCGTTAGGCCGGATTTCGGTGAGCTGCAATCTTGGATAGCCCTCAGGCGTCTCACCGGGGTCAGAAATCCGGTAGGTTACAAACGTATTAGCCACCGTATTACCACCCGTGACCTGATACGGTAGATCACCATTTCCGGTGACTTGAAAGCGCCAAAAATATCGAAGCTCAAGTCCATCTCCGGTGGGCTCAACATGAGCAAGGCAAGACTGCGTGAGCACCTGTTGAAAAGGACCGTCCGGCGGGCCCCCTCTTGGGATTTTAACCGCCTGTCCGCTTTGATAGTAATGAAGGGCCAGGGGGCCAAATGAGGCCACATCGATTTGCCTTTCTTCCATCCAAATGGAGCCGACGCCCTCATCTTCGGCCCCAATGCCAAATTGAAGTTGCACACTGCCATTTTTCTTTTGACACGATCCCGGACTCGATTGCGTTGACGACTTTAGCGTCATCGAGACACTAACTGAACCTAAATCCGATTTACCGATGGTCTCAGGACAGTTGCTGACGCTGGCCGAGACCCATGCGGGTTCCCCCGGAGACCGTGGTTCAGCCGCGGCTTCTATTGTCACTGTACCTCCTACTTCACAGTCCACCGTGCCGTCGGCGGTGGATTGATTATCGGCAGTAGGAATATTTTTTACAACGCTTTCCCCCTTGAAGGTCTTGATAACCTTCACCTCAGTTAGCTTATCGTAATAGCTGTCTACGCCGCAGGACCAATTAACCTTCTGCGACTTCCCGCCGTTATTGCACGTAGGGCACTGCGACCATGCTGTTGACACCTGAATTATCAGGGCAGTTAATAGAAGCCAAACCGAGCGGAAGGACCGAACCATAAAACGCGTCTTCTCAATCATAAATCGAAACTTTGGGAGGGATTAACGGAGAGGGGTAAACAAGACCACCAAGGTGAACTGGCTCGGGGTTTCGACGGGGGGAAGAACTGGATTGTAGCCGAGCGTCACTTCTTCGCCGTCGTTCATTCCATCGCCGTCTGAATCTCGAACACCAGGTTTGGTGCCGAGTTGGTATTCCTGGAGATTGGTAAGACCATCGCCGCCACCGATATCATTGTCGCCGGTCCAAGAGGAAGCTATGGTGAGATTACCAAAATTCACCCATTCCAAGCCATCTGGGAGCCCGTCTGCATCGGCGTTTGCAGCGCTGGCGATTTCGTCAGATCGGAGGGTACTAGCGAGGAGCTTGACGTCTTCCAGTGTGCCTTTGAAGTAACGAGGCGTGGCGCTGTTATTCCGGCCAATATAGAGAGTGCTGCTGTTACTCAAGCTGCCGGTCATCGCGGAGGTTACGCCAACTTCGGTCCCATCGATGTAAAGCCGGCCCACATTGTCTGCTCCGCGTGTGTAGGCCACGTGGTGGGGATATCCGTCTTTCAACTTCGTTGCCTGATTCGTTGAAGCAACCGCTTCCTGCGCAGTGGCTCCGGCATTCATCGTGCGGAAGGAAAGGCCATTGGCAGAACCTCCCTTGAGGGCAAATTCAAAGCCGGTCCCCGTTGCGATCCATTTGGAAACAATGGGATAGATGTCAGCGGTTGAAGCGAGATTTGCAGTCGCATCCAGCGTCACCCATGCAGTCACGCTGAAAAGCGCGTCACTAAAACTGAGAGTGGATGAATGATTGACCGAAACACACCCCGATGTGCCGTTGAGTTGAAGCGCATTGTCAGGACCGGGACTGACATAATCGAAGCTTTGAACGCGGGTCACGCCACCGACAATCGTCCCCGTATTGGTGGGACTCGAGGGCGAGGAATCGACAATACTCGTTCCGCTGGTCTCGTCGCATTTCCAGAATGCACTCAGTCGGTGAGTGTGCAGGTTGAACGTGATTGTATTTGAGAGGCCGGCATTCGCCCCGGTCTTGGCCTGGATGGCACTATCGACACCGTGGAAGTTGGGCTGCTTGTAGACAACCTGCACCCGCCCAGTGCTCGCATTGGTCCAAACGGTAAGCGGCGAGGATTGTGTCGTGGAATTTGCATCAATGGCGAGTAATCCGCCTCCTGAAGTAATCGTGAATGTTACAGGAACATTCCCCAAGAGTGGCGCACCGGGCTGACTCGATTGATGGACTTCGATGACCAACGGCTGAGGTATGAACAAGTTTGGAGCGGAGAACTGATCGTTCCCGCTGATCAATTGCAGAAACGGCGGTTGCCCATTGAAGAAATCGGCAGGGTCGGTGTTGCCGTTGTATTCCTGAAGATTCGTCAAACCATCCTGGTCAGGATCGAATGCAGCATCCGCGGGTGATTCTGGATCAAGAAATTTGGAAAGCTCCCATGCGTCTGGCATCAAATCCCCATCGTTATCGAAGTCCTGGACGAACCGAAGAGAGTCTGCAATGACGTAGCCAGTCGTTCCCCCATTTCGAATCTTCACGTATCCGCCTGTAGTGGGAAACTTAAAGCGACCGAGCCGAACCCATCGAGCACCGTTCTGCTGCTGATTGGCAGTGACCGTCGTCAAAGCGAGAACGCCGAGGTTATTAAGGCTCCACACGTCAACTGGTGTATTGGTTGCATCCGCCGGATTTGCGCGCCACCAAGCGTAAACTACATATTGCCCTTGCCGTGACAGAGTAGGTGAATAGGTGACGTATCGGGAACCCTTGCCCGTGTTTTGATCATGGAAGAAGGTGGAGCCATTCGCCCCCGCATCAGTGGTTACGGCGGCGACGCACCCAGTGTTGGTCACGCCGGAAATCATCGTGGCATCGACATTCATTTCCAGGCTGGAGCTGGCGACTTTCACGAAGGTGATCGCATCAGCGACCACCCTGCCAGTCGTGCCAACATTTCGAATCTCCACACGGGTCAAATTGCCAGATGGGAAGAAATACGTTCCCAGATAATACCCTTCACGTTGATGGACCTTCTGGTTCACGGGCGTGACGTCGGTATAGCCACCTTGGTGATAAATCCTGATCGGGACGGCTGCTGAGTTCGTTGGATCTCCGATCCACTGCGCGTACACCGCGAAGGTTTCGCCTTCGGTAAGGTTGAGCGGATAGCCAATGGTGCAGGCACCCTTATTGGCATTCCCATCGTGATGAAAGTTCCCTGCATTCGCAGCCGGTGCACCAGTCGTCACGGAAGTCCACGTCCCCGCCAAAATGCCCGAGGTGTGACTGTCGATGACCAACGATGGATCGATTTTTCGAAAACGGATCGCGTCGCCAATGACATAACCGTTTGTCCCTGCCGCAACAAGTTTGACAGTCCCGCTGGTTCCAGCATTGAACTGAAACGTGCCTAGAACATTCCATTGTCCTCCATTCACTCGCTGATTGAGCGTTCGTGTGATGGCACCGCCAGGAGCTGTGATCACCACGCCGAGGTTTGAGGCGTAGGCGGCATTGGCCTGATACCAAGCGGAAACCTGATACAACCCAGCACTCGGCAGCGTCGGCGTATAGAGCACCCATTTACTGGTCTTAGTGACGTTTCCGTCGTGAATCGTGCCGGCGCCTCGCATGTCGACTGCGGTGTTGAGCGTCCACGCTCCATTCACGGTGATGGAGCCTCCAGGCACCGTGGTTGTCCCTGCCGCGGCACTTTCACAATCAAGTACGATGTCAGGCAACTGCCCTCGGCAGACTGCGACCACCAGCAATGAGAACAAGAACGAGAGGACTCGGGTCGAAGTCATAAGTACGTCAGAGATGAATATCGGGTTCCAGAAAGAGCCGCTCCGCCCCAGACACCCACACTTTATCAATGTCCTTTCCGGCACACCGTAAGGAGGGAGTCGGCGCGCTCGCGTGCCACTGAAGCGGATCATTGCTTGTCACGGAATATGAGACAAGTAGTTTCTGTCTCGTAAAAGTGACATCATGCAATTTTCCAGCGGCAAGGTTCTGGAACCCAAGCTCTTATATTTTTGGACTCTCTCATTACTCTCTTGAACGCTCGCAATTGCGGACCTGAACCTGCCACCGGCATGAAGGCTTCGAGGCTCTACGTAATAAGGTTAGCCATCCTAATTTTTGGATCCTGCTTGATCGCGACCACATTCGCTGAATCGGTTGTTGAGAGCCCTCCCAATCACTCTTCAGAGCACGAGACCCGACATCTCAATAAGCACGAGAAGGAAATTGACGCCTTCTTCGATGCCGGAATAATTCCCTCACTCACGTTTGAATTCAACGAGAAGGAATGGAGCAACCTCAAGCGGGATAATCGGCGCTATGTAGAAGGTACAATGACCGATGCCACAGGGAAGTCTTACAAACATGTCGCGGTAAAACTCAAAGGGTCCACTGGCTCATTCAAAGGGCCAGACGCGAAGCCGGGACTAACCGTGAGCTTCGAGAAGTATCAAGGGGCTCACCGGTTTCACGGGATCGGGAAACTGCACCTGAACAATTGCGCTCAGGATGAAACGTATCTTTTGGAACTGATCGCCGGAGAAATGGCGCGTGCCGCAGGCGTGCCAGCCTCACGTTGTTCGCACGCCCTGGTGAGATGGAACGGGCGTGAACTGGGGCTCTATGTATTGAAGGAGGCATTTACACACGAGTTTCTCAGCAAATTTTTCGAGGATTCCAGTGGGGACCTTTACGATGGCGGCTCTTACCACGATTTGGACGAAAAGATGGAAAAAGACATGGGGGATCCCAAGGACAGAGAGGAACTCAATGAGTTGCTTGCTGCATTACGCGAACCCGACGCCGAGAAGCGATGGGCGCGGATCGACTCGATCGTGGATGTAGACCAGTTCATTTCCTTCACCGCCATGGAGTCGCTGCTGGCCCATTGGGACGGATACAATTTCAACCGGAATAACTACCGGGTGTACTTCGACCCAAAATCAAAGAAAGCGGAATTCATCCTCCATGGAATGGATGAGACGCTCACTCCCACAATACCGGTCGTACGCAAATCCGAAGCATCCCTAGGTGTGGCAATCTTCAGCAACCCGGTTTGGAAGGACAAATACCGCGCCCGAATGGAGGAGATTTACACCAATATCTTGAAGCCAATTGATTGGCCGGCACGAGTGACAGAGGTCGGCAATCGCGTCAAAGCGGCGCTTGAGAAAAATAATCCGCAATTGGCGAAGGACTTTGATCAGCAGATTCAAAAAGCAAGAGTGCGGGTAGAGCAAAGGCTCGCGGCAATTGAGAAGCAGCTCGCGAGGTGACCCTCAGAGCGTGGAGATAGCTGAACGAAAGTTGACGTTCACAGGAACGAAGAACATAAGGCGGACGCCTCGGACCGGTAAACGACACCTCGCCATGGACTCTTCAACCGAGATCTCCAATAGGTCCCCTGCTCCAAATTCCAAACGGTGTGCCCATACACCAGTCCGTCCCGTCCGGGAAGAGGCAGCCGGAGTAAATTATTTTGAAGAAAATGAAGCTCCCAACAAAATTCACGCATTCCTCAGCGAATAGAACGTTGATGCGAATAGCCCTCCTTACGCTCATAACTATCCATTCTGGGTTGAGCAGGTGCGAGAATGGACAAACGACGTTCACCTATCGCGTCAATGCGGCACTTACGAAAAGCGATCCTCAAACGGCGAGAGTTTTTGATCAGCAACTTCAAAAAGCAGGAGTGCAGGTGGAGCAACGACTCGCGGCGATTGAGAGGCAGCTCGCGTGGTGAACCGCTGAGAGCGTAAAACTTTCCCGCTTTCATTGGCGCGCCGGGATGAAAAGCTCGGCTGACCGCGAATCGAAAGATGCGAGAAAGTGGTTTGCATTTTGCATTCTCCTTTCACCGCCGCCAGCTCGTGGAGGAGCCGGCAGCGGTCTGGGGCACCTGCGGGTGTAGGCGAAGCAAAGTCGAGATCACTGGAAGTAAAAAATTTGCGCATTCGTTCGCCAGCTCGGAGCCAGGACATTGCCTGAAGAAGACAGCCTTGCGCCTTTAGGCACATCCACTGTCAAGCGGATTGCCGCGTAAAGGAACTGTCCGTGTCCAAGTCTTCCGAACGCGAAGCCATCATTACTCAGCTCGTCGAGCTGATTCAGAAGGCGCGTCTTCGGCAGAAAACCTCTCTCAACGAAGTCGCCACTAGAGCTGGCTTGAGTCACACGATGGTCATGCGTGTCGAAAAGCGGGAACGATTGCCCACCATCGACACCCTCCTTCACATCACTGACGCGCTCGATGTTGAACTCGCGCCACTGCTCAACCGCGCCGTGAAATCCGTCCGAGCCACAAAAAGTTGACCTTTCAGGCGAGCACCCGCCCAGGGAGCGTCCGCACCCGCCCAGGGAGCGTCCGCACCCGCCCAGGGAGCGTCCGCACCCACCCGGGAAGCGTCCGCACACCCGGGAAGCGTCCGCACACCCGGGAAGCGTCCGCACACCCGGGAAGCGTCCACACCCACCCGGGAAGCGCCCACACCCACCCGGGAAGCGTCCACACCCACCCGGGAAGCGTCCACACCCACCCGGGGAGCGTCCGCACCGACCCGGGGAGCGTCCGCACCGACCCGGGGAGCGTCCGCACCACCCCGGGGAGCGTCCGGGTGCGAACCGGGCGGATCCTTTACACATCGAACCGGGCGGATGGTTTACAGATTGATCCGGGACGAGGGTTTACAGTTTTGGGTGTAGAAAGGGGCGAGGAGGCTTGGAGGATATGCCTTTTGAAGAAACTTTTGCGACAGATCTGAGAGTTGGATTTATTGGAGAGTGGGTGAAAGGAGAGATGGATCTCTCGAAATTGTGCCGCAAGTATGGGATCAGTCGGCCGACCGGTTACAAGTGGGTCAAGCGGTATGAGGAGGAAGGGGTATCAGGCATGGAGGAGCGGTCGCACGAGGCTCGAAACCATCCCAATGCGTTGAGGGCTGAAATCGAGGATTTGGTCTTAGAAGGCCGAGGAAAACATCCAACATGGGGGCCGAAAAAGCTGGTGGAATGGATCAGGCAAAAAGAGGGACTGGAGCGAGTCTGCGCGCCAAGCACGGCCGGAGAGATTCTGCGTCGGCATGGACTTAGCCATGCGCAAAAGCGGCATCGTCGGACGACACCGTGGAGCGATCCGTTAGGGAGCTATGATGGGGTTAATGCAGTGTGGTGCGTGGATTTCAAAGGTTGGTTCCGACTTGGAAATGGAGAGCGCTGCGATCCGCTAACGATCACTGACGGATTCAGCCGGTATTTGCTACGCTGCCAGGCTGTGGAGAGCACTGGGTTGGAGAGCACGCGGAGGATTTTTGAAGCAGCCTTTCGGGAGTATGGTTTGCCGCAGCGGATCCGCAGCGATAACGGAGCGCCCTTCGGGAGTGTAGCCATCGGCGGACTTTCTGCGCTGGCGATATGGCTGATGAAACTTGGGGTCGTACCCGAGCGGATCGCGCCCGGACAACCCTACCAGAATGGCCGGCACGAACGCATGCATCTCACGCTAAATGAAGCGGTAGCCAAGCCAGCCTATGACGTGCGAGCGCAACAAAGGCGTTTTGATCGGTTCCGACACTGCTTCAACGAGGAACGCCCGCATGAAGCACTCGGGCAAAAAACGCCTGGCAGCGTCTATGAAGCCTCAGGACGAACCTATCACGGGCAGTTGCCAGAACCGAACTACGGGCCTGAGATCATCACCCGCAAGGTGCAGACAAATGGCGAGTTTAGCTGGAGTGGACGGGAGGCATTTTTGAGCGAAACCCTGCGAGGAGAAACCATCGGTTTGCGCGATCTCGAAAATGGGAAATGGGAGATTCTGTTTTTAGAAAAGGTGTTGGGAACATTGGAGGAAAGCACCATGAAAGTTACCGCCAAAGACAAGCCCCGTAAAACGCGACGCAAGTAAGAATGCCCCCGGGAAGGGGCGCCGATTGCGGCGGGCCTGGCGGCGAGCGCCGCTACGGGCCACTCGCTACGCTCGCGGCCGGGAAAG
>JADMIO011778108.1_pt1 | contig 38683 bp, 30 predicted proteins | sample 8958161 | NCBI WGS metagenome assembly JADMIO01 (sample SAMN16585339, study PRJNA669376) | soil metagenome | isolation source: Crop rotation soil | place: USA: Cullars Rotation, Alabama | collected 2011 | reverse complement strand
GCCGCGACTTCAAGTCACGTGAATTCCAAGCTTCGGATCCCACTGTGCTGGAAAGGGCCCTGTTTCCGATTAACGCTTATCTGGTTGATCGCTTTGGGCCGCGTTTGATGGTGACGCTCGCCAGCCTGTTCGTAGCCGCCGGCTGGGTTGGAGCCGGTCGCGCCAATTCACTCACGGCTCTTTATGTCGTCTATGCGATTGGCGGAATTGGCGCGGGCGCCGTTTACAGTGCCTGCGTCGGCGTCGCAATGAAATGGTTTCCGGACCGGCGCGGCTTGTGCGTCGGCGTCGTGGCCGGCTCTTACGGATTCGGAACGGCGCTCACCATCCGGCCTGTCGCTTATCTGATCGAGCACAATGGTTATCGCACGGCGTTCGTTGTGTTCGGGATTTTGCAGGGAATATTCGTTTTGCTCTCGGCACAATTCCTGCGAATGCCGCCGCCCGGCTGGCTGCCAGCCGGCTGGGAAGCAATCAAGGCGAAGGTACATCGAAAAGTACAGCAGTCGGAACGCGACTATACGCCGGCAGAAATGTTGCGCAGCGGATCGTTTCATTTGCTTTACCTGATGATGACTTTGGTCACTGCCAGTGGCTTGATGCTCACGGCGCAGTTGAAGCCGATTGGCGTGACCTACGGTTATGACAAGTACGCGCTCTTTGGCGGCTATACAGTTCTGACGTTGACCTCATCTTTGAACCAGGTGCTGAACGGATCGGCTCGCCCGTTTTTTGGTTGGGTTTCAGATCGCATCGGACGATACGACACCATGGCAATTGTTTTTGTCATGGAAGCGATTACGATCACGGTGCTGACAGTCGTGGTCGCGCATCCATTCTGGTTCATCGCAATTTCCGGCTTGATGTTCTTTGCCTGGGGAGACATCTACTCGCTGTTCCCAGCGGCAATCGCTGACATTTTTGGCAATAAGCACGCGACGACGAACTACGGAATTCAATACACCGCCAAAGGCATCGGTTCGATCTTAGGAGGGCCGGCCGCCGCCTGGTTGATGACTGCGACAAATTCTTGGATTCCGGTTTTCTGGAGTGCGGTCGCCTGCAATGTAATCGCGGCGGGGTTGGCTGTTCTTTGGTTGAAGCCGCGAGTTGCGCGCGTGCTGCGCGAAGAGACTGAGGCGCCTCAACCGAAGATCCCGGCGGGGGTTGCCGAAGAGGCAGTTGTGGTCAAAGCGTCCGACTAATAGTGAGGCCCAGTTTAGAGTTCAAGCTTTAGCTTGCACTGCGAAAGAGCAGCCTAAAGGCTGAACTCTGAACGTCATTCTCGCTTTTCATCACGCTGATAGAGTCCATCCATTTGCGTCGCGAGTTCGTCAAAACGTTTACTCACCTCATGTCGGAACGGGCGAACCTCAGCCTGCAACTCCTCTCGCAGAAACAACCGCAAAGTTTTCATTTCATCTCCGGTGAGCGGCATGCGGTCCTGCTTATCATGCCGGTAGCCTTCGCGCAAAAAGATAAAGTTGATAAAAAGAGTACAAGTTGGCGGATCTTCTTTCGATTGGGTGGAAGACCCGAATTTTCTGTGTGACCTAATTCATCGTAGGATTTTCTGTAGCCCAGGCGTTTTACGCCTGGGTAAGAAGCCAGCGGACGCTATTAAAGCCCCATTAATGGGGCTTTGAAATTACCATCTTTCATTCCCCAGGCGTAAACGCCTGGGCTACGTAAAATTCCTTCGAAGTGAGGAACTCTCTGGTTCTGGTAACGCTCGTATTTCGGCTTTCTCCCTCTTCCCTCAATAACGAATACGGGTCCTTCGATCGGGTTAATGATTGCAGGGCTGAGAAAGCTTCTGACTAATCGTATTGGCCTTCCGCCGCCTCAACACCCGACGGACACGCGTGCCCTTCGGCATTCAAAGCGCGGTGCAAAGCATCGAGCACCAGCAGCACATTCTCGCGCGTGCTGCCTGAACCCATTAAACCAATCCGCCAGATTTTTCCTTTCAAAGGACCGAGACCACCGCCAATCTCAATGTTTTCGTCCAGCAGACGGTTGCGCACGCGGGCGTCGTCGACACCTTCGGGCACACTGACAGCATTCAAGCTCCAAAGTCTTTTGTCAGGCGCGACGGCCATCGACAGGCCCATCGCTTCAACACCTGCGACCAGCGCGCGATGATTCAATTCATGCCGGCGCCAACGCGCATGCAAACCTTCTTCGTGAATCAAACGCAGCGCTTCACGCAGAGCATAGTTCATCGAGATCGGCGCCGTGTGATGATAAGTGCGATCGTCACCCCAGTAGCGCTCGACCATCGTGATGTCGAGATACCAACTCTGGACTTTTGATTTTCGCGAGCGAATCCGTTCAAGCGCGCGTTCGTTGAAGGTGATTGGCGAAAGTCCGGGAGGCGCACCCAGGCACTTCTGCGTGCCCGAGTAACAAATATCGATCCCGCTACGATCGATGCCGACCGGATGACCGCCCAGCGACGTCACCGCATCGACAATAAACAGAGCGCCGCGTTCGTGGGCCATGTCGGCCAGTCCGGATAACTCCTGCAACACTCCAGTCGAAGTTTCTGCATGGACGATCGCCAACGCTCGCGGGTTTGCCGACGAAGCCAAAGCGGTTTGAATCTGACCGGCATCGATTGCCTCGCCCCACTTCGCGTCGACGACCAGCGGTTTCGCGCCCGCGCGTTCGACAATGTCACGCATGCGTTCGCCAAAAACACCGTGAATGCAAACGACCACTTCATCTCCGGGTTCGATGACGTTGACCAGCGCGGCTTCCATGCCGGCGCTGCCGGTTGCTGAGATGGGAACCGTCACCCGATTCTCAGTCTCGAAGACGTAACGCAGCAGCGACTGCACATCATCCATGCATTGCAGGAAGAGCGGATCGAGATGTCCGAGCACCGGAGCCGCCATCGCGCTTAACACGCGATCGTCAACCGGGCTCGGCCCGGGCCCCAGCAGAATTCGTTTTGGCGGTTGAAATCGTTCGTAAGATTTGTTCATTTGATTATTGGTCCATCACGATTGATATTTGATCAGAGATTTGACGTCGTAACCTTCCAGCTTCTTTCGGCCGGGCAAAAATTCCAGCTCAACTACAAATACCAGTCCTTCGATCTTACCACCGAGTCCTTCTACCAGGTCGCAAACCGCGCGCGCGGTGCCGCCGGTCGCCAACAAATCATCGGCAATAATCACGCGGTGCCCCTCGCTGATTGCGTCGCGATGAATCTCCAAAGTGTCCTGGCCGTACTCGAGGTCGTAAGAGATCGAAGCGCGTTCAGCCGGCAGTTTCTTCGGCTTGCGTACCGGAACAAACCCGGCGCCCAGGTGATAAGCCAGCGCCGGCGCGAAGATAAAACCGCGCGCTTCAATGCCCACCACCGTATCAATTTTGGCTCCCTCGTATTGGGCCGCCAGCGCATCCACGGTTTGGCGCAGCCCGCCGGGATGTTTGAGCAGGGTCGTGATGTCGTAAAAATTGATTCCCGGTTTGGGAAAGTCAGGAACTTCGCGGATTAGTTTCTTCAGTTCATCCATATTTTTCGTCGGCAACTTCCTCGGCCAATTTTGTGCTGTTTTCAGAGCGGCTCATGATATCATCTCCGGCGATCTTTCCGTTTCCCCGCAGGCGTTCATAACCGCAGAGTCTAGACGATGGTGCCTCGTCTGTTAATCCGGATCACGCTGCTATCTACAGCGGGTCTGCTACTTGCCACATTCATCGCCGCGCAGCAACCGCAACGCCGCGGCGATGACGTCATTCGCGTCAACACCGAACTGGTCCAGACCGACTTCATGGTTTTTGACAAGCAGGGTAATTTTGTCGACGGTCTCAAGAGCGATCAATTTGTCCTGAAAGTTGAAGGCAAGCCGCACGAGATAACTTTCTTCGATCGGATCGCCGCCGGCAGCCGGAACGAAGAGGCGCAATTAGCCGCGGCTCGCGGCAACCCCACAAACCCGGACACTAAAACCACCGCTGTCCCTTTGGACCGTGGCCGCACTGTGATGTTCTTTCTCGACGACTTTCACCTGTCGCCGGGGAGCATGAGTCAGGCGCGATCGCTGCTCAAAAGATTTGTCGATCGCGAAATGCGCCAGAACGATCTCTCGGCAATCGCTTCGGCTTCCGGCCAGTTGGGTTTTCTGCAACAACTCACCGACAACCGCGAGGTAATGCTGACCGCGATCGCTCGTCTCAAGAACCAGCAGTTGATGCTGCAAACTGCTGAGCGTCCGCCGATGTCTGAATATCAGGCGATGGCGGTCGAACAACATGACAGCGACGTATTTGAATACTACGTTGACGCAATCATCAAAGAAAATCCGATGCTGCCAAGGCAAACAGCGGCCGAGATGGTGCGCACCCGCGCGTCGCAAATCCTCGAAGACGCATCGTCAATCACGACTCGCTCGCTGGCGAGCTTCAGGGCATTCGTTGAAAACACCGCCGGGCTGCCGAGCCGCAAGTTGATCTTTTTTATCTCTGATGGCTTTCTGCTCGATCGCAATCACTCAGACAATTACGATCGTTTGCAGTTTATTACGAACGCGGCCGCCAAATCCGGATCAGTAATTTATTCGATCGACGCCCGCGGGTTGACCTCGGGGCTGCCCGACGCGAGCGCGCAAGTCGCGGTTGATCCGTCCGGCAGATTAACGCGCGGCGCCATGGGAGAGCTCAAAGCAACGCAGGACGCTATGAATGCGCTGGCCAGCGATACGGGTGGCCGAGCATTCTTTAACACCAACGCGTTGTCAGTCGCCGTCGCCAGCGCGTTAAAGGAAACTTCCATCTACTATCTGCTTGCCTGGCGCCCGGATAATGACGAGCAACGCAACACGAAATTCCGTCGCCTGGAAGTAAGCGTTGCCGGCCGGCCCGATCTGGTCGTGAGGTTCCGTCGCGGCTTTGGTGAATCATCCGACGAGGCGGCAAAACGCAGCAAGGAAGCCGAGAAACCTCCGGTCCGAAAGACACCGCTCGAAGAACTTCAGGGCGCCTTGCGCGCGGTTTATCCGCTGCCTGGTTTGCCCGTTTCGATCTCGCTGGCATTTTTGATTCACCGCAATACGGCCCATCGCTCACCACCTCAATCAAAGTCGCAACCACTTCTCTGGCAACTGAGAAGCAGGGAGAAGTGCCAACGGCGACCCTTGATGTCGCCGGCCTGGTGCTGAACGATCAGGGTAAGTCGGTGAGCAGTTTCAGCAAGCGCGTGACCGTCCGCGCGTCAAACAGGAGCGGAGTTGCGCAACTCCCGGATAATTTCTTCTATAACCATTTTTCATTGATGAAGCCGGGCATCTATCAGGTGCGCGTGGCGGCCCTGGATTTGAAGCAAGGCACACGTGGCAGCGCGCATCAGTGGATCACGATTCCGGATCTTCAGTCGAATGATCTCACCATGAGCAGCCTGATCGTTGGTGAGAAGAAAGCTGATGACCAGCCTGAACCAATCAGTACCAACGTCACCGAACCACAGGCCCCGGCGGCGATGAGACAGGTGCTCATAAATGTAGACCACCGCTTCGCGCGCACGTCTTATTTGCGGTTCCTGACTTTCATTTATAACGCGACCACGGCGTCAGTCGTGGCTCCCACCTCGGAGATTCAGCCCGGCGCCAGCAACGTCAACACCAGCGCCACCAAAACTCCGGCTCCGGATCTGGCAGTGCAAGTCCAGGTCTTTCGTGATAACGAACCGGTGATCACAATGCCGCTGCATAAAATCAACACTGAAGGTGTGGACGCGCGCCGCGTCCCATATGCAGCCGACGTCAGACTCGACGATCTGAAACCGGGAGCTTACGTGCTGCAAGTGACAGTGATTGACCGCCAGGGAAAATCCAGCGCCTCGCAAAAAATTAATTTTCAAATTGATTGAATCGATGGCGGGGCAAGGACATTGCGCTTCAACCCGATCTCCGCGGATTTCCTTTGCGTTCTCTGCGCCTCTGCGGTGAGTCTTTCCGAATTCTACTTCACCGCAGAGGTCGCAGAGATCTCGCAGATAAAAACTGAAATTAAGGTGCTACTCCGGCGCGGGTGGGTGAGGTAATCGTTTGCAGGATCTTATTCTTTGACTTCCACGATCACTTTTTTTCTTTCACGGTCGCGCACGATTGCCAGCGTATGTTTCTTTTGATTCGTGACCAGCGCAGAGCTGCTCCAAAATCCGTGCTTCACGATTCTGCCGTCAACCGATTCGATTACATCTCCTTCACGAACTCCGGCTTCGGCTCCGGCGCTGTCCGGCCGGACCGCGACCACGATTAATCCTCTTTCAGCTCCCATTTCCATAGCAGCTTTCTGGTCCAGCGCCATGGTTTCGATTCCCAGAGTCTGCAACCCCAGCGGCTTCATCCGCGGCATTTCAAAACGCCATTCGAACAGAGGCGCAAACGAGCCGCCCAGGGTTACGGCCACCGAAAAAGGATCCAACGCATCAGGTCTCTTGATCGTGAATTCAACCCGTTCGCCGCTGCCGGCTTCGCCGAGCAGACGCGAAAACTGTTCGGTGGTTTTTATGTCGTCCTGATTCACCCGCATGATCACGTCGCCCGCTCGCAGGCGAGCCAGCGCGGCCGGTGTGCCCGGCATCACGCCGGTCAGCAGAATCCCTCTCTGCGCTTTGAGCAGATCATCCAACTGCTCGTTATTCCAGCCGTGGGCCAAAAACGCTGAGCGTTGTGCCGCCTGGACCAATTCCCCGCGCACGCCCAACACCGGCCGCGGCACGCTCGCCTGGCGTTCCAGCACGCGGCGGGTTGCATCGCGAACGATCTTTTCGGTGACGATACTGGCGTCGCGTCCTTCGATCGAATCGACGATTCCCAGAGTGTTTCCCTGCGCATCGCAGGCAACGCCGCCAACCGCGTCGGATGAAAACAGCGGGCCGCGAACGATTAACTTATCAAACACGCCGGAACTCACTTCATTGAGCTTCGAAACCTTCGCATCAATCTTTCCGACCCGAACGAAAGTAGTGAAAGCCGGGCCTTCGCCTTCACCCTTGGTTGGCGCCGGCGCAAAAATCTCCACGGCTTGTCCTTCAACCAAAGCGGTGGTGGGCGATTGCTTTGGTAAGGACACGAGGGCGGTGGAGACCTGCATCACCGACAAACCAGTTTCGGCATCCAGCCCGATTAAGCGAGCTTTCAAAGTTCGGCCATCACGCGTCACTACCGTCAGGTCGGGCTCAACGGCCGGTCGCCCGAACGGGAACGGAGTTTTTCCGAAAAGCATCCAGTTCTGATCTGTGAATGGTCCTTCGAATTCCTTGATTTCGATCTCCGCGGCTGCCTGCGGCAGACGCGCCGCGATCGTCTTGCCATCGTCCATGGCCCAACCTGCAATAATGCTGGCGTGCGCATCGTTGTTGACTGTTTCCGGATCGATTGTTTCCACGACGCCGTTGGCGACTGCCTGCCGCAACAGCAAGCGGAGTATTTTCACGCCACTGAGACGATGAATGACCGTCACCACTTGCGGCGCCACGCCTGCCTGATTGCGAATAACTGTAACTCGGCCCGGCCGGCGCAAGGGCTTGCGTCCGGGTTTTTCCTGTTCAGGCGCCAGCGTCGTGGTCGAGGCGCCGGTGGTTGCGGGCTGCTGTGAACTCTGGGCCACCACCATGCCTGCCGTCAGAGTGAACAGCGGTATTACCAAAAGGCATGCTCTGAATGAAACTCGATTGCGCATTCCTATTACCAATCCTTGCGATTCGTCATGCTTACGGGAGTTCGATTGTCCAGCCGCTGCGAACCAAAACTAATCGGCGGCAAGAGAATTTTGCGCGTCGCGCCATTGGCATCCTGCACCGAGACGACCATTGGTTTCGAAGGCGCTGTCAAAGAAACTTCGCCGGCGCGATCTCTGGTCTGCTTAATCTGCTGAGCTGCCGTGGTATTGAATTCTGAAACTGAAGTCGGGTTCACACTCGCCGGCAGAGACTTGACCAGGTTTCGATCGGATTGATTTGCACGTTTCGGATTTACCGGCTGATCGACGGTCGCCACAACTGCATCCTTTGGCTGAGTACTCGCGTCCTTTGTGTCGGCCGGCGCCGGCGCTGGGGTTGTCACCTTTTCGTTAGTCGGATTGGCAGCTACTTCCGGCGTATTTGGAGTTTGACTTCTTTGATTGATCCAAACGACCGAAGCGATCGCGAGCACGATTAGCGCTGCTACGGCAATCGCCGGCGTCGTCAAAGCGAAACGAAAAATAAATGGCTGTCGTGCGCGGGCGTCTTTTTCCCGCGCGATCCGCGCCCGCAAGCGCATGTCAAAATCAGCGGGAGCCACCACCGGCTTGAGACTGCCTACCAATTCGCGCAACTGGGCGCGTTCAGTTCGAAACTGGGCGCAGGCAGCACAGGTCGCCACGTGCCCCTCGACCGGCTCGCTCAAGCGCTGGCCCAATTCTGAAATATCAATTTCTCGCCGCACTGTGCGGCAATCATTCGCGTTCATGAATTCACCACCTAAACATAATTGCGCATCTTTTCGCGCAGAAAATTTCTCGCGCGATTGATGCGCGATTTCACGGTACCTTCGCTCGTACTCAGTATCTGAGCGATCTCGTCGTAGCTTTTCCCTTCCACGTCTCGCAGCACGAGTGGCGCCCGGTATTTTTCCGGCAAGGTGCTGATGGCCTGCTTCACCACCCGGCGTCTTTCCATGTCAACCAGACTTATGTCCTGCAGAGGCTTCTCGTCGGGCGCGTCAAAATCCCTTGCCTCCTCGCCCTCGCCTCCTATCAACAACCCCGTTAATGAGACCAGCCGCCGGCGTTTGCGCTTCCGCAATTCGCTGATCGCCAGGTTCGTTGCGATGCGATAGATGTAAGTCGAGAACGCGTGTGTCGTTTGATAGCGACTGGCGGCGCGATAAACTCTCACAAAAGTTTCCTGGGCCAAATCCACTGCACCGTCGTAGTCGTTAGTCATCCGATAAATGTAACTCGTGATCTGATTCCGATAGCGGCTGACCAGTTCAGCAAACGCATCCTCATCGCCGGCCAGCGTCTCTTCGAGCAACACATGATCTGAAACCTTCTGGACAACGACGCGCGTCGGCATCGCCGCCGAGAAATTCAGATCTTCAATCGAACTAAGCGTTCTCATCGGGCAGGAGGGCTCTTCAGGCTACGTAGCGCTAGCTGCCAGCTTGCGCTCGCTCATTAGTTGTCATCTTGCGTCACGCATGACCGCAAGCTGGCAGCTTGCGTTACCGATTTCGCGGAGAATTATACATCGGCCCGCGACGCCTCAGTATTAACCACGCATTTTGTGGGGAGAAGTTCCGAAAAGTCTCAGAAGCCCGACCGTCAGGGAGGGCCGGATTGGAAGGCGGAGCCTAATAGCTTTTCTGTGGCCGAGGCGTTTACGCCTGGGACAAAGAGCCGAGTTTCCAAAAAGCCCCATGAATGGGGCTTTCATAGCGCCTCCTGCACCCCCCAGGCCGTAAACGCCTGGGCTACAGAAAACGCCACTGAAAATCATGACCGGCCCTTGCTTAAGCGCGGGCTGCTCACGCGTTAAGGATTCCCGCTCGCGCTGGCCGCTGCCGGGTTCTTAAACAGAGCCTCATCCATCTTCACGCCGTAAGTAATCGTGAGAATGTGGGTCTCCATCGTCATCTTGCCGTCTTCCATCGTCACAGTCCGGTAAGGGACCTGGGTACCCTGCGCCAGCCGGTAATCATAGAACCGCTTGGTGTACTTAACTGCGGTCGACGATCCCGGCGGTGTCTCTTCATACTCGAGCGAGAGGATCCGGAACGTCTTCGCACTTATGAAGTAACGCGTCTTGCGGTTCGCCTTGTCCACCAGGTCGATCACGTAGAGATCGATTCCCTGTTGTTTATCCTTGCCCGCCGAACTGACTTTCGATTCAAACTCTTTATAGCGCAGCAGTGCATCGATACTATGCGCCTGCTTCGAAATGAAGTCCGCGGCATCATCCGGTCTGGGCGTGAAGGTCGCGCCGTTGATAATTCCAAACAGACGGCCTTCCCCATAAACCAAAGTGTATTCGGCTTGCGGCGTTTTACTGTCGACGCGGATTTTGTCCAGCTCAGGCTTTTCGCCGTGCATGAACCTGAGCTCATAGCGAGACTCTTCCGATTTGCCATCGGAACGAATGCGCGTCTCTTTGCCGACCTCCAAACCGTTGCGTCTGATTTGCGACAGCACCGCACGACCAAACCCATTCCCGGCCATGGCAATCGCACTCTCAGCGACCTGTTCCGCGGTGACTTCTTTGGCTTGCTCGCCTTTGGAAGATTGCGAAAGGCAGAGCACGCTGCCCAATGCGGCGAGTACGAATAAGATTAGTGACGACTGGCGACGTCCAAGGGGTTTTCGAAAACTCATAAGTAAGGACTGCTGACTTCTGATAACTGACCTCTACTTTTTCGCGATTCTAGCATAAGCCGTTTGGTCAACGCACCCGGACCACTTTCAACTGATGCCAACGACTGCCCTTGAGATGCTCGGGATTTCGCGCCTCCCGATGACGTTTGACAATCACGTGGATTGGAAGCTAGGTTGTTTCACATCCTTTAGAGTTTGGGAAATTACACCGCGTCCCGCCCGTTGGGGGTGCGCGCACGCATAAGAGGTTTGAGTTATGAAACGTGTTGGTATTTTAGTGGGCCGGGAAAAGACTTTTCCTGAGGCTCTGATTAAGAACATTAACGAACGTAGCGGCGGCTCAATAGTCGCGGAATATCTGACGCTGGGCGGAATTCGTCACGATGCCCCGCCGGAATACGATTTGGTCATCGATCGCATCTCGCACGAGGTGCCCTTCTATCGCGCGACGCTGAAGCGAATGGCGCTGGAAGGCACGATCATTATTAACAACCCGTTTTGGTGGTCGGCTGACGACAAATTCTTTAATTACTCGCTCGCGCGCAAGCTGGGCGTTGCGGTGCCGAAGACGGTGCTGCTGCCGCAGAAGGACTACATTCCCGGGATCGTGAGCGAGAGCCTGCGTAACTTGCAGTTCCCTTTGGATTGGCAAGCCATCGTCGATTACATCGGATTCCCTGCTTTCATGAAACCGTTTGACGGCGGCGGCTGGAAGAATGTTTCGAAGGTGAACTCGATCGAGGAACTGATTAGCGAATACGATCAAACCGGAACGCTTTGCATGACGTTGCAAGAGTCGATCGAGTTTGATCAGTTCGTCCGCTGCTACTGTATTGGGCAGGAAGACGTGATGATCATGCCGTACGATCCGCGCAAGCCGTACCTGTCCGGCGAGCAGTACGTTAACGATCCGGATTACCTGGCGCCGGAACTCAATGCCCGCGTCGTGCATGATGTGCGCACGCTTTGTTCAGCGCTCGGCTATGACATCAACACCGTCGAGTTCGCGATCAAAGACGGCGTCCCCTACGCTATCGACTTCATGAATCCGGCGCCTGACGCCGAGCTGCAATCTGTGGGGGCTTTCTATCACGGTTGGGTGACTGAGGCGGTAACGAATCTCGTGTTCAAGCGATTGAGCGAAGAGACCGTGCGACCGCGGTATCGCTGGGATGCGCTGCTGAATCCCGAACCGGCGCGAACCAACGCAGTCGCGTCTGCAAGTGAACAGACGACTCGCACCGTTACACCGCGGAAGTCGGCGAGCAAGACGAAGGCTGCTGCCAAATCCAAAACCAGGGAAGCCACGACGTGAGTTCGTGCCGTAGGCACGAAATGTTTATAGATAGTTTCCATTAGTTCGAAATGCGAAAAGAGCGAAATGCAGAATTGCATTTCGCTCTTTTCGTTAACACTGTAGGTGACGTGAGTATAAACATTCGGCCCCCTGCCGGGGCCGCCAGGCACTAAACGTCGGTCGCTTCGACGCGGCCTCTGCTACTAAGATATTTTCTGGTAAGCAACGAACCAGACCAGGCGATGATTGAAGACGAGGCCATCGCCCAGCCTAAACCGGCGACGACTTGATCGATGGATGAACCTACCAAAGCCATCAGCAGCGCCGCGAAACTCACTCGCGCGGTTAATCTTTGGATCCGCCCGGCGCCTTCCAACCAGTTCATCCGTCGCAGTTCCGCAGCCAGATAATCTTCATCGCTGTTCAGGCGCGAATAGTAATCCGATTCACGGCGCGCCAGACGCGCGGTCGGTTTGTCCGGAGCACAGCGCACTGCGTCGTTGTAATGATGGATCACGTGCGCCAGCTTGCCGTCACCGAGCGCAATTTCAGCCAGGCCAAGCTGGGCCCGGTAAGAATTCTCATCCACCTCCAACGCCTGGCGAAATGTTTTTGCAGCTCGCTGCGGATCGCAGTACTCAAGAAAACTTTCGCCAACTCTCTCAAGCAGACGAGCGTCGTGACGGCCACGTAGAGACGCCAGCTTCAAAGCTGCACACGCGCGGCCGAGCAGGCGCGCATCGCCAAAAGCGCTGGCTTGTGATTTGAGCAGACGCGCGTATTCGTAAATCATCCACGCGTTGCGAGGGGTGATTAGCAAAGCTCGACGAAAGGCTTCCGCGGATTGCTGCAAGGCTCCGATCATCCGCAGATCGTTAGCCGTGCGTCGCAGCAGGGTCGCCCGCTCCAGCTCCTGCTCGGAGGTCGGGTGAACATTTTCGCGCCGGTGTTTCTCGATTCTCTTCTCGGCAGCCTCGGCCGCATTTTCCAAAACCAGCGCCGGTGCGATCCCCAGTCGCGTCGCCTCTGATCTCGCGGCCCGGGCATCAACCAGGTGGTCGCGCAGTTCACACGCCCGCGCATCGAGTTTGTGCTCTCCTATGTGCGGCAGCAGCGCTTGAACCATGCGCCGGAATTGCCGGCCGCCGGAGGCAAACGACACGGCTGAGTCGCTGCCGGAAACTTCCACCCGATAGCGATAGCGAACGTTTCCACCTCGTCGTAACGTGCGCAGGCTGGTGACTTCGATTTTTTCTATATCAGCGACGGCAATTCTCAGGAGGTTTCTTTGAAAGAATCGGCGAGGCAAAGCGCCGATGCCGCCGCGCTTCAACGTTGCTCCATCAAAGCTAAGCCGATCGGTGAAGACAAGTAAGGGAATCAACGTCCAGGTGCCTGAGACGAGAATCAATGCGAGCAGGTCGCGCTGGGTCCGCAAGCAAACCAACGCCACGAACGTCATGATCGCGCCCACCGCGAGATAACCGCCCGGGGACATTCGCACCGATGCAACTTTTTTACGGCCGGCCGTCCGGGAACGGCTGCGTTGCTCCGCTAATACTCCTGACAATTGATTCGAAGTCTCCATCAATCCTGGCGGCGTTAGGGTGCGGGACAATCAACCGGGATATTCACCGAAAAATTTCCGCGCGAAACGCCTGGCTCAGTGTAACGTAAATCCGCAAATTGAACGAGCGCCTGACCGACACAGTTGTCCGCATCGACGCGGGCAATCGGAAAGCGCGCAAAGTCCAGAAGTATCTGCACGCGACGATCGCGTTCGGCTGACGAGACAAGTTGCATACGCTGACCTGCAGGCTTTTCATAACGTTTGATGGCTGTAGTCGCTTGACCTTCGGATCCGACGGCGCTAACTGCGACGGTAAATCGATACATCGCGCGATCGGTCTCAGCAACCGACTGCCACAAAAACGGGGTGGCAACGGTCGGCATTGCGATCACTCGAATTAGACGCTCTCCACTCGCCGAGGTCATTTGACTGATAATTGTCGACGCGTTCGCGAAGGCCAAACTGTGCGCATAAGTCAGCGATCCCCAATACACAACCAGAAGAGTTAAAGCCGCAATCGCCGTCGCTCGTCCTGGAAGCTTACGGGTACCTAAAGCTCGTACAGTGGCCAGCAAAATCAATCCAACAATCCAAACGGCAAATGCGATGCGCAGCGAAGCGCCGTCCGGCCCACTGCGCCAACCTGCCAGGCCAATAAACGCGGTGATTCCCAAACCCAGCACGGACCAGCCGACCGTTTTCAATTTCGAGTTACTCGTCAGCAGAAAGACGACTCCGCCCAGCGCCAACCAAATGTAAGGATCGACGATGAACACCAGGTCGCCATAAAACCATCGCCCGCTCCAGGGCAAGAACGGACGCACCCCATAATTGTTAGTCCAATCCAACAGCGGGTGGGTCGCCGCGGCCATCAACGACGCGACCAACAAGCCCCGGAAGCGGATTCGCGGGGGTACTTTACGAACTTTGCCGATGAGTCGCTCGGCAGCGAGTGCCACCAGCGGAATCAAAAAACCAATTGCAATTGTGCCGATGATTGAGTGTGTAATGCCGCGATGATGTTGCAGCAGTGTCCAGCGGTCCCCAAAGAAGAGCGTCACAAAATCAGCGTCCGCGATATTCGCTGACACTACACAGACGGCCGTGGCATAGGGCGAGAGCCGGTCAAGACCTGCTTTGGCTGAAGCCAGGCCTACCAGCGAATGAGTGAGATTGTCCACGCCGAGTTGTCAGAAAAGACTAAGCGGAGACGGCGGTGGAGGCAATTGCGCGTGACGCGTAGGATCAATTTTCAGAAGCTCCTGGGCCGCTTCCCTTGAAGCCGATGACTCGGGGACAGGTTTTCCGTCCTTGTCTCTAGCCTTGCGCGCGGTGTCCACCATGTTAAAGAGGATGTCTGCAGCTTCCTTCTTCTTCCCCTGCTTGTTGTAGACGTCTGCGAGTCTTAGATTCGCCGAGTTCGGGGTGACCAACTGGGAATTTGCCTGCGCGAGCTCTCCGTACAGGCGCGCTGCCTCGGCCAGATTTCCGTCAGACTCTTTGGCCTGCGCCAAGGCGAACTTTGCCAGGATGGCTGTCTCGCTGCTTCCCTGGGCGAGGTTTTGCAAATCGGTCTCGGCCTTCAAACGATTGGTGACCAGTTCGTTGGTCGCGATGAAATAGAGCGCTTCGGTACGGTACGGCTCGCCATATTTGGCGGCAATCTTTTCAAACTCATGAATCGCGCGTTCCGAACGCTCCTGCTGGGTGGAAAAAACCGGATCCTTCGAACCGAGAGGTGGCGCCGGGCCAATGTCCGCGGCATTGATGGCGATGGCGCGCCCCATGGCGGCCTGCGCCTCTTCAGCGTGTTTGTGCCGCCAGCGAACAAACGCATAAACGCCAATTGCGATCACCACAAGGGCAATCAAGCCGTAGAGTATCTGCTGCCGGCGCGGGGCCACGCGATCGGCCAGCCGATCAGCCAGCAGCATTGTGGCGTCGCGGAACCGGTCGTGCTTCAGCTCGCGTGCACGTTTCTTCTTGTATTTAGCCAACGAATTTCCTCTTGCAAGATTGCACAGTGAAGTGCGTTCAATTTGGTGTATGATCGCAGAAACAGCGAATTTAGCGACCGCTCACAACGTTGTCAAGCGAGACTGTGGCGCTCGCAACTCGGGCCCGGCCGGCGATCATCCAAGAGAGCGAAGTGAGAACCTTGTTTCACAGCAGCGGACGGGAACAAAGCAGCGATACCTGCTGTCTAAATAAGCGTCTGTCCGGGAAGCAATGTCGGACGCTGCTTTGGAAGCTTCTCGAAAGAGGGAGTGCCAAGTGAGCTACGGAGAGCAAGTAGCCCTCCGCGGGCATGCGGACATCGAATCAGTTGCTTCGGCAGCGGAGATTGAGGTCCGTCCGACCCCAGACGACCAGTTCCTTGAAAGATTGCGTCGCGGGGAAGCAGCCGCTTATGAACGCTTAGTGGCTGAGCATTCCGGTGATGTTTACGCGCTGCTCTTCAGGCTGACAAATGACAGTGAGGAGGCTCGGGACCTGACTCAGGAGACCTTCCTGCGCGCTTTCCAGAGCATCGCCCGTTTTCGCGGTGACGCCAGTTTGAAGACCTGGATCTATCGCATCGCCATCAATCAGGCGCGGAATCGTTGGCGCTGGTGGCGCCGGAGAAAACGGGATGTCACGGTTTCGCTTGATGCGACGGACGATCAAAACGACCAGCCGCTGGCGGCGACTTTGCCGAGTGAGAATTCGCTGAACCCGGAGCAGGAAACGCTGGCGCGCGAACGAGAAGGTCAATTGCGCAATGCCCTGCTCGGACTAAAGAGCGCGTTTCGTGAGGCGGTGGTGCTGCGGGACGTAGAAGGTTTCAGCTACGAAGAGATCGCTGAGATGCTTCAGATAAGTATCGGAACTGTGAAATCGAGGATCGCGCGCGGAAGACTGGAATTGCGGCGACAACTCGAAGGATCTTTGTAAGGGAAATGGTTGGCCTGCCCCGGCGTCACCAAAACTCGGTGCCAAGTTGGGTCGAAGTGACGAATGCAAGCAGGGTCGGGCAATCAGCCGGCGGGAGCGATTTGAAGCGTGGCCAGCAACAGCGCGTGTCTTCGCTCCCAGGCTGAGTTTGAAAAGGCTGTTCTCTGAAGGAACAGCCGGGGTTGGCGAGCCATTCGGGAATTGCGGATTGCGAAATTCGGATTGCGAATCGTAAGAAAGAGTAAGTTTGAAATCCGCAATTCGAAATTCGAAATATCATGAAATGTGACGACATCCAACAATCGCTTTCGCTCTATGTTGAAGATGGGTTGACGGCTGAAGTTCGCCTGGTCTGCTACGAGCATCTGGAAGTTTGTCCGGTTTGCCGCGACCACGTAGTCGAGCTGCGAAAGTTGCGCAGTGGTCTGGCGATGCTTCCCAAACCTGCCCCGCCGGCTGACCTGATCTCTTCGATTAATCTTGCGGTCGCCGCTGAAGCTGCCAGGCAGAAGGCCCACCGTCAGGCGACCACGATGGACCTGTTCAACGACTGGGCCTTGAAGTGGTTTCAACCGCGGCCCATGCGTTACGCCTTCAGCTCATTCGCGTCGATTATCATTTTCACCCTGGTGTTTGCCGCTTTACGGCCGCACATGATTGCGTTGCACGAGGCTTCGCTGGCCTTTGAGCGGATGCAGATTACCTCGCCATATGACGAGTACGACGTGCTGGCCTTCGACATCACCAAGCCGATTTCGCCCGAAAGTTATGTGGCCCTGCGCACGCCTTTTAATTCTGAATCGCCGAGTTTGAACCCGCGCGGCGCACTGGCGTCTTTGGGATCGCAGGCTGGCCGTTTGAACGGACGCCAGAGCGACGACGACATGGTGATCGTAGCGGATGTATTTCTAAATGGTTCAGCTTCAGTCGCCGATGTGATGCAGGCGCCACGTGATCGACGGATGTTGGAAGATTTTCAGCAGGCGCTGCGCCAAAACGCTGCCTTTGTTCCGGCAGCCATGGACCGCCGGCCGGAAACGATGAGGGTCGTGTTTTCTGTGCAGAGAGTCGACGTGCGGGAAAGCAATTACTGAGAATTGGCTCGTTGATTCAATGAAGTAGTGAAGCAATTACCTGCGCAGGCTCCGAATGAAAGAGATTTTGGAGATCTGAAAAGGCGCGAAGCGCCGAGATGAAATAGCCCCGACCGCCAGCTCTGGGGTTGAGTATTCCGCTCCTAAAATAATTGAGGCCCGATGGGGCCGATTGGATCATTCCGGTCCTTCGGACCTCGTCTATTCTCTAAAACGTAACCCTGACGGTCGCGGCTATCGCCGTCCGGCCCTTCGGGCCTGAGGCACCTTACTTGACGGTGGGGCTGACTTGAACCTCGCTTCAAAAATTCCTTGTCGCTGCTTACCTAATCTAATCGTCAGAGTGGGATAAGTTTCCATCACCGCCGGCAATGTCTCTGCCGCCAGAAGTTTTTCGACCCGTTTGATTTCCCTTTCCGATGCTTCAATCTCCATGAACAGGCCGAAAGGCAGTTCGTCGATTACCAGCGTGGCCTTGCCAATGTCCCAATGCACTCTCCGCTTTTCATAGATCAGGCCTACGCGAAAACCCAATGCGCTGATAATCGCGTGCGCAGCGTCGGCATTGGCCACCGTGGTCTCTTCTTCCCGCTGATGCTTGATGGGTGACTTGCTGGGAAACCGCTGCTTGAAAGTGAGAGTCGCGCGATTGTTGACGCGACGGAGCCGCAGGGCGCATCCGCCCAGGTCCAGGCGGCCACCGCGATAAAGTATGTTCTCTTCAAACTCAACCTCGGCGGGAACGACGCCCAGCTCGCGCAGCTTTTTCTCGATCGCCTTGCGCTGCGGTTTCGTCAGGCGATATTTCTTTTCAATCTCGATGGGCATTATTTAGATTGGGATTTGAATTTGAGATCTCAGATCTAAAATCTAAAATCTAAGATCTAAGATCTGAGATCTAAAACCCTACGCCTGCCTGATCCATCTAAGCACTTCCGGAATGCTGGCTTTCTTGCCATACATCAACATTCCCACCCGATAGATGCGCGACGCTATCCACATCAATCCGACAACCGTAACGATTCCGATTCCCAGGCTCAGCAGAATCTGCCAAAACGGCGGCGTCTCAGTCACGATGCGCACCAACATTGTGATTGGCGCGAAGAAAGGAAACATCGAGGCCCAAAACGCAAGCGACGAATTCGGGCTGCGAATGACGTTGAACGAAAGATAAAAACCCATCACCAGCAACAAAACGATTGGCAGCGCCAGTTGGCCGCCTTCCTGCGTCGTGGTCACCATCGAGCCGACGACCGCGTAAACCGTCGCGTAAATAAAATAGCCCATCAGGAAAAACAGCACGAAATAGACGAACACCAGCGGCGGAATCGGCGGCAGCGTAAACTGGGACCCCGCCAGCCAGGCTGAAAACGAAAGAAAGGCCACGGCCCAAATACCTAGTTGCGTCAGCGCCACCAGCGAGACGCCGATCAATTTCCCCATCATCAAAGGGAAAGATCGCATTGAAGAAAATAGAATCTCAGCGATTCTCGTCTCCTTCTCTTCAATCACAGCGCCCAGCACGAATTGCCCGTACAGCAACACGCTCATGTAAATCAGCAGACCTAAACCAAAGACCAGATAGAAGCTGGATTCACCTTTGCTCTCTTTGCCGCCCGCCCCGGTCGTTTTCAAACTTACCGGCTCAGACATCTTGTCGATCTGATCTTCGTTGATGTGGTTGTCAGCCATGCGTTGCGATCGCAACGCTCGATTAATCGAGTTTTCAACTTTCGATTGCGTGAAGAGGTCCGCGGCATTGCGCGCGCTGAATTCCGGCTCGCCATTTTGAAGCAAGTTTGGCGGGAGGATGATGTAGCCTTCAATTTCCTTCCGGGTTACCCTCGCGTCCAGATCCTTGCGGACATCGTCAACCGAACGGCCATCCACCTTGATCTCTTCGACCGCGAAACTTCCCTGCATCATGTTGCCGTTTTGCTTCGCGCGCTCCCGCGGATCGTTGTTCATGCCGGGCGGCTCTTCCGGCTTTTTGGTTTGAGATTTCTCACGTCTGCCGCGATCGCTTTGGAGTTCCTTGGCCACTCGCTCATACATCTTGCCGGTCTGATCGACGATGGCCAGACGGGTGGGCCCGCCCGACTTAATCCCAAACATCAGGGCCGGCACGACCGCGAACCCGGCCATCAGAATTGGACCAAGAATAGTCGCAACGACGAAAAACCGGCTGCGCACGCGTTGCACATATTCTCGCTTAACGACGGCGAAAAATTTTTTCATGCAGTCTCTTTCACCTTCGCGATAAAGATGTCGTGCAGGCTGGGCTCAACCAACTCAAACTTAGACACAACGGTTTCCGCTTCGACCAGACGCTTCAGCAAAGTTTGCGGGCTGACGCCTTCCGCCAGCAACACCTCAAAGTCCTCGCCAACCTGGCGGACATTTAGCACCAGCGACGGATCCTTCAATAACCCATCATTCCCTTCGAAGCGCAGCGCCACCGCGTTTCGCGACTCGCTGCGCCGAATCTCGCGCAGTTTGCCATCCAGGACTTTGCGTGATCGATTGATCATGCAAACGTCATCACAAAGTTTTTCGGCAATCTCCATCTGGTGCGTCGAAAGAATAATCGTCTTGTTGGCGGCCTTCAGCTCGAGAATCGTGTCCTTCATCACTTCGACATTAACCGGATCGAGTCCGGAGAATGGCTCGTCCAGGATCAGCAGATCAGGCTCATGAATCACGGAGGTGATGAATTGGACCTTCTGCTGCATTCCTTTTGAAAGATCCTTGGTCTTCTTTTCTTTCCAATCCGTCAGTTGCAATTTGGCCAGCCATTTATCGATGCGGGCGTCGGCTTCTTTGCCTTTCACGTCCTTCAATTCGGCAAAGAAGCGAAGCTGTTCGCCAACCTTCATCTTTTTATAGAGGCCGCGCTCTTCCGGCAGATAACCAATGCGATCCTGCAAAGCGGTCGACATTGGCTGTCCGAACAATTCGACCCGCCCTGAGTCAGGCACCGTAATGTTCACAATCATGCGAATCGTCGTAGTTTTGCCGGCGCCGTTTGGGCCGATCAAACCAAAGATCCGCCCGCGCCTCACTTGCAGGCTGAGATCGCGAACAGCAACAAAGTCGCCAAAGCTCTTGGAAACCCGATCGAGAATGAGAGTAGGTTTAGTTTCGTCCATTCGTTCAAGTTTTACGAATAAAGATTTGCGATGGTTTCAACGACGACGTACTCACGACCACCGGCGTAATGAGGTCAGTACCACCTCCGTAAGCAGGTGGGTTAAGGAGGCACCTTGATCCCATCCGCTTACGCGGATGGTACTGACCTCAGAACCGCGTCAGCGCTCAATCCTGAATGATGAATACGTTCCCGACGGATCAAGATTGATCTCTTCAACGTTAGAGACGGAACAAAACCGCGGCCCGGTTGACAGTTCGTGTTTGAACTCTTCCACACTTTGCGCCGGTCCTTCCGCCAAAGCTTCGACCCGCCCGTCATCAAGATTCTTTACGAATCCGACCACCTGATGCCGGGCCGCCGCCCGTTGTGCAAAGAAGCGAAACCCGACGCCTTGCACGTCGCCGCTGATGAAAAAACGTCGCGCGATCTTGTTAGTCATGTTTCCGGTTCGGGAAGTTCTATCTTATCGCTTCAGTACCACCTCAACAACCGCGAGACCTCCGGCAGGTATCTCAAGGTTGATAGTGTCGAATGTTCCTGACTTTCTGTTGACCGGCAAAAGCTGATCGGCCGTCCATTCGGTGGCGTTCAGGATCGAACCAGAGCGCGCAGATATCGTGGCCCTTACCTTGGCACCGCGATCGACCACGGCCAGACCCTGCTGTGGTTTGAAGACGCCATTGTCATTAAAGATCGTCACGACCCAGCCGCGCGAGTTTCGATTGAGCAAATATTCGACATCGCCTTCAATTCTCAACGGAGTAATGTTGGACGTGAGATGGAGCAAAACATGCGCAGCCAGCGGCACCAGTCGTCCGTCTTCGCCCAGTTGATTTGGCACCGCGATAAACACAAGTTTGCCTTTGCCTATTTTGTTCACCGTCACCAAAGGCTCATTCAAAGTGGTGTTGATGAAAGGCTGTGCGCCCTTCAGTTCAATTCGTTCATATCGAAAGATCTGACCGTGAAGATCCGCCGCTTCGTCGAGTGTAAGACACCGGGCATTATGAGCTTCACCCGTCTCGCCCGTCAGGCGAACGCCAGTCAACGTGGCCGGCAGGCCCCTGGCCTGCGCGGCGTCAATCACCACTGTGCCCCCATTTCGCACATAGTCTTCCAGCTTCTTTGCCCACGCGCTGGACCAATTGATTTCACCACCAGCAATCACTGCGCGGTAAGAATCGATTGCGTCTTTGTGAGTCTCTGAAGCCACCAGCACATCAAAAATATTTCCAAAGACTCCAGGGACGAATGCCTGTCGCTCACCACTCGCCGGCTCGCCTTCGCGCACCGGGCCCGGAAAGTAGGCGGCGCCAAACAACTCACGCAACGCGCGATCGCTTCGATTGATTTGCGAAACGCCGAATGGCCAGTGCGGGTAATCCGTCATGTCCCAACCGTGTGCCGGATCGAGCAGGAAAGCAATCGGTGTATAAGGCTCGCCGCGATCGGGATGCTTCTCAGCAAAGCGCACAAACTCTTCCGTAATCCACCCGAGCGGATTCAATTGAAAAGGATGTTCGCCCGGGCCCGGCTTGAAGAACTGATCAAATCCCTGCTCGAGATAAATCTCAGAAGCACCAGACATGTAATAAAGGTAGTAACTCTTGCGGTACCAGGACAGCGACGGCCCCATCGTGGCGCCGTAACGTGAGTGAAAAAAATTATCAGGACCAGCGAAGTTCTGTTCTTTCGTGAACGTAGTCGCCGAATCGCCAAAGTTCGGCGCATGGTAATAAAAGAATTCGCCGCCAAACTGCCGCGCCGCGCCGCGATTGAACGCGAGACGCATCGCGGTCATCGGCTGCACCGCCGTCGTTTCGATTCCGATGGAGCGCACCCCCCACTCCGTCAGCGCGTGAGCGAATGAAGTGCTCGAAGTTGACTGGGCCGGAATCAACTTGTCCCACATTGGTCCAGTCGTCGTCTTGAACATTCCACTCCATTTGCGTGACAGAGCGTCTGTGTAAAAGACCCGATGAGCTTCGAGCAACTGTGTGCGGCTCATCTGCGGAGAGATGTTTAGATACTTAGGCGCGTCATCCCAAACAAACCCGACGCTCTCTCCGGAAATCCAACCGAGAAACTGTCCACGCAACTCGCCGTTCAAAAGTTTCCACGCGGCCTGCGCCTCGGCATCCGAAGCGAAGCTGGCCGTACCGTAATTGATCAGCACCGCGAACGGAGATTTGGTGTCGGCAAGATAACGGCGAAACCCACTGCCTTCTTTCAAAAGCTCCGGCAGATCGTTGATGTAAACGACCGGCGCGATCAGCTTCGAATCAAAGATGGGGACTTCGCGCTTTCCCGCATAGGCTTTGATGAATTCATCAACCGGTTCGCCGTTGAACGGATAGAGCGGCCGTTCGGCCAGAGGCTTGTCGTATCGCCGCCAGAATTCTTTGTTGATGTTCCAGGGAATGAGAAAGTCACGTTCAGCAACTTTCGGACGACGCCAGCCGGAGGGAATTTCGGCGACGGCCGGGTCCAATAGCGGCGCAAAGCTCGGGCGACTCGCAGCCGATTCGCGCAAATAGCGCATCGCAGCAAAATCAGGTTTACGCCGGCCGTCGGGTACGAACGCAAGATCGTTTGTCAGCAGAAAGCAATCAACCTGGCGGCGGGCTTGGGCAGCTTTGGTAACTTCTATCGAGACCCGCGCCGGACCTTTGGTTAAAGTTACGTTGGCGCTGTCCCAGGCAAAGGCCCAACCCCAGTACATGCTGGTTTCGTCGTGCGGATCGATAAGGTCCGCCGCACCGAACTCGTGACGAAAAACTTCCTTTGAAGAGATTGATAAGGAGACGCCTTCTTTGCTGCCGGCACGCGTCTGCGTAATCCGCATGACGAAGTCTTCCGTCTTGCCGGCCCAGTCCGCATAACGAACCCAGACTTTGTATTGACCATCGCGGGGAATTTCCACCTGTTGCGAAAGAGTGCCGCGCGTTTCATCCGCACTTGCGGCCACTGAATTCCATTCACTCTCGCCGCCTTGCGACCATTCGGCGGAAACGCCGGGCCCGCTAATTCCCCACCCCGGCGCTTTTGACGCGGGAATTTCGAGATAAGAAGGATTTAGGATCGGCTCGTGACGCGAGTTTTGGGTGAGGCCCTGCATGTTCTCTGTCTCATACCAGAGATGTTCAGTTTCGGACGCGGGGATGGACGGACGCGGCGACGCGGACGTTGGAGATTGCGCGTTTCGTAACTGATTAGTTCCGCAAAGCAAGGTAATCGCGACGGCGATCGAAACCGCTGCAAACTTGAGCTTCACGCTCGGCTCTTGCGGATGGCCCATTCTATTCAGCGCAAGCGAACAATTTTCTCGACCCGTCAGCTTGCAAAGCGGCTTTGCCGCAGCCCACGGCGGTAAGGCTATGCCTTACCGAGAATTGTTCTTATTTGATTTCGAGGCTCCGCCTCTGATTTTCGAGGCGAAGCCTCGAAAAAGAAGCTGATGGAACTTCACGGAAAGGCCTAGCCTTTTCGCCCTGTGCGGCGGCGAAGCCGCTGATTAAGATGGTCACGACTGTCTTCTCCACAGCTAAACGCGTTTGGCTACCGCCTGTCTCACTCGAGTCCCCGCATAACTCAATGTCCCATCTGCCAAACCTTAATCGCATTGATCGGACGGACTAGCATAATAATTTCCAACAACAAACTATCGCGTATCCAGATAAGCAAGACAGCTTCAACTGTGAGGAAAACAAGAATCGACCACTTCCAACCCAGCTTCCTTGCGATCAAAAATCCAACCGCGCAACAGAAGATGTCACCCAATGAATTTACGATCGAGTCGCCCTGATAGCCGAGCGATGCGGTGGCCACCCGGTAGCGTTCGATAACGGTATTTGTGTTTTCAATGATCTCCCAAACGGACTCGAGCGCAATCGCAATGACAAAGCGCCACTTCGGCGGAACTCGAGGTATCAGCAACACGAGCAGTCCCGCGAACATCATGCCGTGGGCCACGTGCGTCAAACTGTAAGGATCAAGAAATAGTTGCGAGGTCTCTGAGCTCCAGGCCTCCTTCGTCAAAATAAACTTTGAACAGGTGCAGGCCCAGAGACGGCCTTGAAGACGCAGCTCGATCACTGTCCCAATCAGGATTAACCCGACTGCTGCAATCGGCCCAAAATATTTTTTGCTTTGCACGGAATTGTCGGCGAGGTAAGCACGGGCGGCTCAGCCCAAAGCGTCCAGGCATTCAGCCACACTGCGCTTGCGGCAGGTGAACATGGGGGTGTCGCGCAGTGTGAAACAACTCGCTTTCGTTTCCCGCAATTCCTGGAAGAGATCGAGAAAATCGGCGGGCTTGTCGGTCTCAAACACGACTACAAATTCCTGATCGTCGAGCCCGAACGAGTAAGTGGTGTGCAGCTTCACCGAGCGATACTTGGATCCGATGCGAAGGTTTTCTTCCATCATCTCCTGCCGCTGGTCCGGTGGCCGCGAATACCATTCGCGCGTGCGCAGCAGCGGACAAACAAAAAGGTATTCCGTTTCTCCCGGGACGATGTGCGAACGATCCTCGGAATGATCCGAGCAGTTCTTTTCGATGTACATTGAGCGTTTGGTCATCGACAACAGCGAATGCGTCGGCTCAAGGTACTTGGCCATTGATGTCTGATTCAAACGGCCGGTCATGGCCTGCATCGGATCAAGGTCAGCACCGATCCGCCAGATCATAAAGTCGGCGCTGGTCCGCAGACCCACGGTCGAGTAACTATGGATGAAAAGCGTCTGCCGAAAATCGTCGATCGTGGAAATGAAGCCGCGCTTGCAGTCGGCCTTCGCAGCATCATCCAGCAGGCGCCAATCAGGGCGAGCGCGATAGAAAGTGAAATTGACGAACTGGCGCGGGAGCTTTCGTTTGTGTTCTTCCAGCTCCTCGACATTGGGAGCAAGCCGCAGCGATCCACGAGCCGAATTATTATTTTGATCGCTGCCTTCGGTGCTCATAGAAGTTTTCCGATCCAAACCGAAACTTCGCTCGTCTAATTGAATGCGCGAGAATGCTTGAGTTAAGCGCAGACTTATTCTGCCTGTTGTCTTTGCCTGTTGCAACCGCACGGAGGGTTGCTGATCGCCGTGGTATACTCCGGAAGTTTTGCGAATCGTCACGGCCCATTATGGAGACTTTGATGACTATGCGTTACGCCATTGCACTGCTTGCGGTTGCCGGTTTTCTATTTATGGCAGCGTGCAAAAATGAATCGACGAACACTGGTGTAAATACAAGCCCGAACAGCAATCGGGCCACGCCCCAATCAACGCCGGATCAGTTCGCTGCGGTGAGAACGATCTATGAGAAGGACTGCAAAGAGTGTCATGGACAGACCGGAGAAGGCGGCCCGGTTAAGTTGCAGGACGGCACGAAACTAAAAGTGCCGACCCTGCGCGAAGGCCACGCGCTCCGTCATACCGATGCTGAATTCGTAAAGCAGATTACCAAGGGCGGCGATGGCATGCCCGCCTTCGCAGACAAGCTGAAGTCTGAAGAGGTAAACGACTTGATCAAATTCATCCGGCGTGAATTCCAGGGCGGCGCCACTCCGCCGGCGAAGTAATAGAACTTGATCTCCGGGCTTTGATCTTAGTACTTTGTCGTCGATTCAAAGTGTGTTCCGGGAATTGAGGTCAAAGATCAAACTACAAAGACCAAGGTCCGTTTCATTCATTACGCGCATACAGCTCAATTGAATAGCGCGCGTTTGACTTCGAATCACCATCTCTAAACTGTCTCCCCGCTCCCTGAGACTCTCTGAATCAAAAAAATCGAGCCGAAAATCTGCGGGCTGCGCGCGTCATTCGGCGATGCGCCGCCGCACCATCGTCGCGGCGAATTTTCAAGACCAGCGTCCAGGAATGTTCGAATGTATTTGTCGGCGTGCGGCCAACTGAATCTTTACGCCGGAAAATCTATTTGTCTTAAACCTCGAAAATGGAGGCAATGAAATGCAAAGGAACACAAAACCCAACGCCCTATTATTTGCCGTCGCTCTGCTGGTCGCAGGCGCGCTGCCGGCGGGTAAAGCTTTCGGCCAGTTAGCCCTGACGCCGAATGTGGATTTATCCGGAAGTTTGGGCCAGGGAAAGGTGACCTCCATTCAGGTTTATGGGGCGTCGGGAGCCGGCGACGCGGGAGCCATGATTGTCGCCGCGATCGCCGCGTGTCCGGCGGAAGGGTGTGTGGTCGATGCCCGGGCTGTGACTGGCACGATCTCGCAGAATATGTTTTCAGGCGTGCGCAAGCCCGTAACACTTCTGCTCGGAGTAGGTACTTACGTGGTGACGGTTCAGCAGACTTATGCGACCCGCGCCAGCACGTCAGGGGTGCGAATAATAGGCGCGGGGATGTACGCAACGACTATCGACAACCGTGTTGCGAATGGAGCTGCCTTTAAGTTTGATGGTTCAGACGGCGGTGCGGCTCTGGATGTTTATCAACGCGGAACCGAGGTGCGTGACTTGTCGATCATCACGACCACCTCCCCCGCTTCCAGTCGTGGCATTGATATACGTTCAAACATGAATCCAATGATCTCGGGGGTACGAATCCAGGGACTCAGCAGCCACGGCATTCAACTTCTCAATGATAACGGGGACCACGACGCAACGGCCTATTTGACGATGGCTAATTGCGAATTATTTAACAATGGCGGATATGGTTTCTACAGCGCCAATCCGGCAGTTAATAATGCGTCAGGGAATTTCATCTTTCTCAACAACGCGATTGTTCATAACGCTGGTGGCGGCATCCGCGCTATTGGGCTGCAATGGACGTGGATGGGCGGCTCGATAAGTTACAACACCGGTTACGGGCTATATGTGCCTTACACCGTTGGTTCTGTATCTCAAACTTTTACTACCCTGCATGTTCTCGACGCTGAGATGGACGGGAATACGACGGCCCACGTTTTTCTGGAGGCCGCGGTGTCCGCGAGCTTTGACCGGATTAAGATAATCACCTCGCAGGGCAAAAGACCCGGCGTGTTCGCGCCCGCAATCGCTTTCAAGATCGGCGTAAATAAAGGCGCCGGCTCGGTAATCGCAACTAAATTTAACTCCATAATTCTTCGACGCGATGGTGGATCAGTCACAGTCTTTCAGGTGGCAGACAATGCGTCGAACACCTCGATTTCTGAGTTGACCAAGAATGCCTCGACGGGCGTAACGGACTACACCGACGCCGGCGTGGGCACGAGAATCGTTCAAGGCGGTCAGTCCTACGGCGCGGCGGATTCAGTCCTCAACAATGCGACCGTCTCAGGCAGCTATACTCCGGACGGGCTGATCAAGTCTCACCGGCTGGTGATCACGGCAACCGGACCCTTTACGATGAACGCGCCCACCAGCGCGGAAGATGGCCGTGAGCTTGAATTATTTTTTGTGAACAACAGTGCAGGCGCAGTCAATATTGCTTTCAACGCAGCATACTCGACGGCAGGTTTCGTTAACCCGGCGCCCGGAAAAAACACTTCTGCCAGGTTCCGCTATTTTGCAGCCGCACGTTCCTGGTTGCAGGTCGGGGCGTGGAGTCCACCCACTTAGGAAGAGTTCGAGAATTTGTTTTTTGACAGGCGACGGGAGCGAGGCGGCTGGCGCGGATTGCGCACGTCCGAAAAAACCCCGATAATTCAGAACAATTTATGTGCACCCATAGCTCAGTTGGATAGAGCGTTTGACTTCGAATCAAAAGGCCGGAGGTTCGAGTCCTCCTGGGTGCACCAAATCAAAATACAAAAGGCCGGCTGGTGTGCCGGCCTTTTGCGTTTTGGGAATTGAGTGGCACAGACTTCAGTCTGTGATTGAGCGCGCGGAACACAGACTGAAGTCTGTGCCACTGTGATCACGCGCGCATCTGGCGCGTAATTATTCCTAATTACGTCACTGCGTCGACTTAGAAGCCTTCATGCCGGCTTCTGCCTTTCCCAACTTCTGATTGTCCGGAAGTTTCTGACTCTCTGCCGGTTTCTGACTGTCCAAAGGTTTTTGATCGGCTGACGCCGCGGATTGCGTACCGCCGGCGGCTCTGGTCAAGCGCACGTTCCCGTTGATGCCGCTTAGCTCTATCGGCGAACCACCGTCGCCGATGCGCGCCGAATAACGCGTCCAATGATCGTCTTTGTTTACCGTTACGTCAGAGATTTCGGAACGAACATTTCCGTTCATTCCTTTGGCGCTCAGGTCGGCGTTCAGTCCGGTCGCCAGTTTCAGCTCAATACCACCATTGATACCACTGAGGCGCGCGCCCCGCTCGTCAAGCCGTCTTAAGCCGAGCGTAATCGATCCGTTAATACCGCCGACCTGGGCTGATTCGTTCACCAGACCAATTTCGACGCGACCGTTGATACCTTTGATCTCCAAAGACCCCTCGATGTCGCCGCTCGACACGCGACCGTTTACTCCCTTAATCGACAGAGCGATTTGCCGCGGCGCTTTGATCGTTACTTCCTCTTTGGGATCGCTGCCAAACAGATGATCCCAAAGACCCACGTGTTTCTGTTTGCTGCGGACGATGATGCCCTCGCTCGTTTGCTCAACAATCAAATCACGACGCCGGAGCGAGCTGGGACTGTCACCGGTGCGCTTCACGTATACTTCAGCAGTCTTTGTGTCAGTGGTTTGGACCTCAACGAAACCATTGATTCCCTGCACCTCGACGCGGGCGCCCGGCTTCAGGTCGAAGGTCTTGCGGGTTTCATCACCCGTCACGCCCGGCGAGTTATCCTCGTTGCCTGCGTTGACGACACGGTTGAGGCCGGCGCGTACGCCGCCGTTCGAGCGCCAGAGACCGAGCACTGCGGCACACACAATCAAAACGACGACTAATAGAATTTTCTTCATTTGGATTCTCCTGGCAGCGACGGACTTCTCTGAACTCTGTTGAACTGAACGAATGCCAATCCGACCAGGTTCCTTCAAATTTCGTTGAGGGAGGCGCCGCTATTGAAAAATCTCGCGGATATCAGCGAGTGTGAATCATGGTTTCTTATTATCTGCGATGTATTTTTCCAGTTTCTTTCGGTCCGGATACTCGGGCTTCTTCTTGAGAAACGCATCGTATTCAATGGCTGCCTTTTCCTTCAATCCCACCATGTCGTACAGGGTGGCCAAACGCAGATGGGCTTCGGGTCGACCCAACTTTGCGGCTTCGTTCAGATAAGGAACCGCTTTCGAGCCCTTCTTAATTTGCAGATAGGCTTCGCCTAAAAAATAATTACCGTCGGGCGACTTGGGATCGAGTTCTACGAGGGTCGTGAGCGGGACGATGGCTTCCTCATACTTTTTCTCTCCGACTCTCAGACGGCCCAACGCCAGTAAGGCCAGGTTGAAAGTGGGGCGGACTTCCAGCGCTTTCTGGTAAGCCTTTTCAGCGTCTCCTTTTTTGTCCAGCAACAAGTAGGTGGTGCCGAGTTCGGTCCAGGCCTGGAAGTCCTGTTTGTCGGACTCGACAATCTGCGTTAAGAAAGGAACTGCTGCGTCATATTTTTTGCTGTCGATTGCATTCTGCGCTTTTTCGAACAGTGACTGGTTCGCGTCACTCCGCTTGTACAAATCAGAAGCCGAGACGGTGCCTGGTTTGATTGTGGACTTACCGATGGGCTTCCAGGCAAATTCCAGATCCTGCTGAAAGTCTGAGCCGGGCCGGCCGGACAGGAAAATGTGTGTGCGCGCGATCTCGGCCCCATCAACTTCGATCACGAGATCGTATTCGGCTCCGGCCGCCACGTTGTTGAAACGATAACGGCCGCCCGGTGCAACCGTCGCGCGAGCAAGAATAGTGGCGCACGCTTGCGAGCAAAGAACTATGGTGAGAGAGCTGAGTTTGTTGCCCGCCGCTTTGCTCTCGTCGACTTTGACGTCGCCGAATACAGTCATGCTGCCTCTGGTCTGACCCGCGACCCACGAGCCAGAGAACGTCAGAAAGCACACCAGCAATAAAGTCGAACACGCGCGTAAGATTCTTTGAGAGTTCATGATGTCCGTAGTTTGAAATAAAGCAGGCTGCCCAGCATGCGCCGGACAGCCCGCGGTTATTGGCGACATGCAGGTTCCTAGAAACTATATCTTAACCCAAACTGCATGACGCGCGGGGTTCCCTGAATTGACAGGAAGTTTCCGAAGCTGCCCGGCGCGGCTGAGTTGCGGGGATCAAGTCCCTGCACAAAACCATCGACCGAGGTCAGCCGTTGAGTATTGGTGACATTGAAGACTTCCCAGCGAATCTGAAGTTGATGATTTTCGCTGTAGGGCATGGTGAATGACTTGGCCAGGCCCATGTCCAGACCAAAGTAGCCGGGATAGCGGAAAATATTTCTATCACCGCGTTCACCGGGTTGGCCGCTGCGAAAACTCTGATAAGCGGCCGTCGGATTTGAAAACAGGTTCGCGGGATGAGCAGCGTCGGTGCCACGAGTTGGGCTGGCGCTGACAGGTTGAGTGCGAGTCGTGTAATTACGACGGTTCCAGTTCGTCGGCCAGCCGCCGAAATCCAGAGGTGCTTCGACCGGCAAGCCTGAGTTCCAGCGGAAAATGCCTGACAGCTGCCAGCCACCGAGAATGCCGTTCACGATTCCACCCTGGTTCAGATAAGCCCGGCCTTTACCGATGGGCACCTGCCAGATGGCGTTGGCATTAATTATGTGTCGCACGTCAAAATCCGAAACGGCCCGCGCCTGTTGAATATTATTCGCGTTCAAAATGAACGGAGTAAACGGTGCGTCCGTTTGCAGACCAGAGATATCATCCATCGACTTGGACCAGGTGTAGTTGATGTCATAAGTCAAAGAGTCCCGGAAGCGTTGACGCAACGTGAACGTGGCCCCGTGATAATCGGAAGAAGCGATGGTGCTGTAAACCGCCAGCGCTCCATACTGCGGCTGATAGAACAATCGACGGCCTGAGAAACTGTCTAAAATGTCCTGCGCCGTGGTCCAGTCATTACCGACATCGAAGCAACCGCCCACAGCTGCACAACTCGGATTACTCAATGATATCGGCATCATCGCGTAAACCGCCTGCGTATTGGTCAAGGCAGGCATATTAAATAAAATATCTCCCAGAGAGATCCCGCGATAGACGTTCTCAAAAAACGGAAGAGGCTTGATGTTGGGAATTAATGCTCCCGCGGCACGCTGCTGCTCGAGCAGTCCGGCGGCTTGCGACCAGGTTTGGCCAGACGCCGGATCGGTAAAGTTCAGGTTGGTTTCGACTGCATCACGTCCAGCCAAAAGGTGTCGCGCAGAGCGGCCGACATAACCGGCTTCGAACACCATTCCCTTTGGCAGAGTTCTTTGGAATGAAAAATTCCAACTGTAATTGACCGGCGAAACCTGATGGCCGTCGAGCGAGCTTTCAATCCGGCGGGAGTTGTTTGATGAGCGTTGCTGTGGAAACGTCAGCGTTCCCGGAACGACAACACCCGGCAGGTTCCGGACGGGCTGTCCAAACCCCGTAAACAACGGCGCCGGATTCGTGGTGACGTTGTAGGTGTTTGCCGAAATCGTCTGCGAAGAGGCGTAACTCAAAGTGTTCTGTGCGTTGAAGGTCACCGCGAGTTGTTCACCGAAATAATCGTTGGTGATGGCAAAACCGCCACGGAACACACTGAGTTGCTCGCTGCGGTTATTGCGGCCGAAGATCTTGCTCAGGAAGTTATCCCCAAAATCCGGCGACCACGCGACCGCGACACGAGGCTGAAAATCATTCATGTCCCAGTTGTAAAGATGGTCGGCCTTATTAATGATGATCGGCTCGGTGTAGTTGATTCCCTGAAGGGCGCTGACCTGGCGCCGGCGCAGATACTCTCCCAGCGGAATGTTCGGCGTAGTCATGAAGCCCTGTTTCTCATAGACCGGTTTACTTAGCGCGTAGCGCAAACCGTACGTGAGTGTCAGGTTGTATCTGGCTTTCCAAATGTCCTGCGCATAAACATCGTAGGAATTGGTGGCAAAATCACGGAACGTAGGAGCCCCCGGCGGCAGCGGCTGACCATCAAGACCAAAGTTGAATCGGGCAGTGTATTGCGAGTAACGCCCGATCACCGCCGCGAGAGCGGCCTTCAGGTCATCCTGGTTGCCCCTGATCGTATAACCCGCAGTCTGGATGGGCGCGAGCAGAACTTGACCGGAACTTTGATAAAACAGCGGGTTGGTTAGCGCTTGATCGAACGCCGCCGCAAAATCCGTGCGCCGGTTGCTCACCGTTCTGAGGTTCACACCAAATTGGAGGTTGTGGTTTTCCTTGATCCAGGAAAGATCATCAACGAAGTTGTTAACCGGATTAATCCGGTCCAGCGTGTACGACTCGGTCGTCGGCGTGAATACAAACCGGAAAAAAACGTCGTTACCGGTAGTATCTCCGAGGTTGCTCAGTGCTAAACGAGTCAAGCCCCAGCGGAAATTGTTGGTCAGCGTGGGACTGATGGTCCAGGTATGTCCGATTACGATTCCGGTCGGGTGATACCAACTGAGTCTGGTCGGTGTATCCGGAAACTGTTGAGGATTGGTAAAGCTGACTGGCTGCTTGTCGTACTGGTACGAGCCGCGAAACATCAACTGCTGCGTGCCTTCCTTATTGAGATTGAAGTCAAGTCTCAACTGGTGTGAATTCAGGTTTACCTTCGTCGGCGCGTTAAAGATGAAGCCGCGAGTATTCAACCCGCCATCCCCACCGTTGGCGTTCGCCGGATAGCGAGAGGCGGCGCCTGCCAAAGCGGCCAGGGCCGCGTTATTCAGTCCGACGGCCGGAAAAAGCGCAGTCAACTGAGCGGCCGTAAGTGTCTGAGTCGTAGCCGTCGCCGCGGTGCAATTCGCCGCCGGCACTCCCGGAGGACAACCAGTGAACCGCACTGTACCTTGGCCGAGACTCGGCAGGGGCACGGTTCTGGCGGTGGTGATGGCTGCTTCACTCGCGTCTCTTCGTGCTTCGTAACTATAGAAAAAGTAGGCGCGGTCTTTCACAATCCTGCCACCGAAGCTCCCGCCATAGGTGTTTCGCAAAAGCTTTGGACGAGGAACGAACGGAGTAGCCTGGTTGTTGAAGAAATTGTTAGCGGTAAAAATCGTGTTGCGGTGAAACCAAAAGGCCGAACCATGCCACTCGTTGGAACCACTTTTGGTAATCAGAGAGATCTGCGCGCCCGCGGATCGTCCCTGGTTCGCATTTGGATTTGAAACCACCACGCGAAACTCTTCAACCGCTTCGGCGTTCAGCCGAATCACCGGCGCATTGATATCGTTGGTCTGTGATTCGTTGATGTCCACACCATCGAGCGTGATGTTCGACTGATCAGCACGGGCGCCGGTGACGTTGCCCGCGCGCGTCACGCCGGGCTGCAACGTCAGCAACGAAATCGGATTGCGTGCCTCCAGCGGCAGCTGGGTAATTTGCTGATTAACGAAATTATTTCCAATCGTCGCGTCCTGTGTATTGAGCAGGACTTCGCCGCCGGCAGCTGAAATCGTAACTGTCTCGCTCACACTTCCAACTTCCAGAGTCACCTGAATGTCGGTCGGCTTGTCTATCAGAGCATTGACTTCTGTCATGAGAGCTTTCTTGAAACCCTTCGCCTCAACTGTGAGTTGATAAGTTCCGGGCGGAATCAGAGAGAAGCTAAAGTGACCACTGTCGGACGTAGTTTGAGAACGAGAAAAATTCTTGGATGAGTCTTTGAGCGTCGCGGTCGCTCCAGGGACAACATTGCCCTGGGGATCCGTGACCGTGCCGTTAATATGAGAAGTGCCTTGTGCAAACGCACTGCCGCTTCCCAAAAGGACAAGTAACAGACTAACTGTCAGCAGAACAAATCTTCCGAGGCTTCGATTCGTCATAGTGTCCTCCAAAGTTTAAGGCATGAACTTCCTGAGGTCGGCTCGCTGATCAACCCGATGAATACACGATTCCCCGGGGACTCTGACAGACCCTCGGGAATGCTTTGAGACGATAGATTGGACATTGGTTCGGACGGACCAACAGCACCAAATTTCATTTTTGCCGCACGCACTTGTTGTTCCAAGTCGCGGGCACCAAGGGCTTTTCTAAAACTGTTAGTTTTTTGGGGAGGTCACAAACGCGGGCGCTGATGATGATCCAAAAAAACGTCAAGTGCATTCAGATTTTCGGATGATCGTGCGAACAACAGGAGGTGATTCGTCAATGATTACCGGGCGACTGAAGACCTTCAACCACAATGAGCGACAACCGAGACATTAATAAATATGCGGGATTGTCGACGGACCAAAGAGGTTGCGGCATGTCATCGACGGTGATGGCCATGGCGATCCTGCCCTGCTTCGTGTAGAGGATCGCGACGCAACTTCGCAAAGCATCAAGCGCGCCGTACTTGCTCGCCAACGGCACATCCGGAATGGCACGACCGATCGCATAGCGTGCTTGCTCGCGCTTCATCAGATCGATCATTTCTTTGGAAACATCCTTGTTGACGATCTCGCCGCGTTCAAGTTTTGCCAATATCTCAACCATCTCATGCGGCGTGGTCGCACCCAGCCCGAAACGCTTGTTGTCGGGTTCTTTCCCGGCTTTGCTTTCACCGCCGCTACCGACGCGTCGCATGATTCGCGTTTGCTTGAACCCCAGCGATTCCATGCGTGCATTTACCGCGTCGGTCGTCAAATAATCCAGGACCATGTTAGTCGCCGTGTTGTCGCTTAACGTCATCATCAAGCGAACACAATCCTTCAAGGTAAGTCGCAAACCATCGCTGAGCTCCGGAAGGATTCCCGATCCGCTGTAGCGCGCGGCCTTCGTCAGAACCAGTTCGTCGGTCCATTTCGCGCGTCCCTCAGCCACCCGCGCAAAGGCTTCAATCATCACCGCGATCTTGATTGTGCTCGCCGTGCGGACCCGCTCGTCGCCATTGAATGAATACGTCTGACCAGTGTCGAGGTTTTGCGCGAAGAGAAAAACCTTACCGTTGAATGGATCAATCTCAGCGCGGAGCCGTGAATCCAAACTGGAGTTACCTTGCTTCGCCACTTGAGCCGTGGCGAGATTCAAACCGGAAAGCAACACAAGCAATACGACGAAGAGGCGGAAGGTTGTTTTCATTCACCGCATATAACAAACGTGGCGCAAGTTGGCAACTTGCGCCACGGCCGGGTTCTGTAATGAGTGAGTACCGAGAGCGTTGGCAATCGCGTCAAGCCGGCAGTGTTATCCGGTCGCTACCGCTCCCGGTACTGGCTCTCCAGTGCGAAACGTTATTAGTACTTGACTCGCACGCGATAGCTCAACGTCGCTTCGCCGTCTTTCGCCACCGGCACGTTGAACTGCGCAGCGAAGGCCGCCGTCTTCTTCGCTTCAAACGTTGACGCAACCATTTCCCAATCACCGCCAATCGGTTCATTTACCACGACGGTAATTGGACCTTCTTTGTGATTGCGGATCTTAATCTCGTATCCATATTCATAGAGATGACCGGACACTATCACCTTGTAGTCGGTCTGTTTGCGTTCCGCGACGATGTCGAAGGCATCGCCAACTTTCACGCGCACGTCTTCATCCTTCGGCGTATGATCGATCTTGTCCTCGCCGATGAACTGTTGATTGCCCTTGTCATCCTTTTTGTACAAGCGGATTGTGCCGGCCGGCAGCGGCATTCCCAGTTTATTCAATTGCGAGTTGCGAAACTGAATAAAGACGCCGACCTTCTCCTTGATGGCCGCCCCCGGATTGTTGTAACCGGTGTAGTAGTAACGCTGCCCGTTTATGACGAACTCTTTCTTCACATCAAAGCCCGCCGCTTCAAGCAACGAAACCTGTTTCGTCTCGTTGTTATTGATCGTCGTCGGACGCTGCAGCGTGTAGAGGTGATATTCGAAAAAACCCTGCTCCTGAAACTGTGATTCGCTGACCGCGTCCTTCCTCGCCATAGCTCCGGCCAACGCATAGTTGCGGTCATCCGACACCCGATTCACATCGCCGGCCACTAGTTGCAGCCGCGCATCTTCAAACCCGGCGCCGCTTCCGTTTGTTAAAGTCACCCAGCCCTGCAAATCGCCTTTAGTATCTTCGGCGTTTACCAGCAGCACATAGTCAGCGCGCCAATTCATCCCGGCAGTCAGGTAACTCGCTTCGACGTTTTGCGCGCCGGCTTCGCGATTGTCCACATCCCAAATCAACGTCGGTACTGCGACGAGGTTCTTGGGCAGATCAGGAAAACGAATCTCAGCGATGTTCGACGGGTTGATTACAATCTGCCCGTTGATCCGCCAGACCTGGCCACCATTGTTCGAGAGCAAAGTTGCCTGCACGGGCTCGAAACTCTCGGTGTTGTTCTGATAACGACGCAGCACAAGAGTAATCTCCCGGCCCACGAACTTGTCGAGCAGCTTCGCCGGGTTCAGCAAATCGTACTGATAATTCTGCTCCAGAATTCTGAGGCTCGCGGGCGCCGTGAGGGAAGCAAGATGAACAGTCTCCGGCCGGATTTGAGCGGTGACATCAGCGAACCTCAAACCGATTCTGCCGACCGGGAGCGTTAATCTGCGCGTCTCTCTCACCAGACCGAGATTTGAATTATAGACGGTGATGTTAACCGATTGGCGATCGCGTGAAGTGGTTGTCTGTTCCAGGCTCTGCGCAAATCCCGTGGCCGCAGCCATCAAACCAAGAGCGATTGTGAAAATCAATTTTGTTAAGCGTTGCATTGTTAAAGTAACCTCCGAATCGACTGCAAATTGACGGCGTCTAATCAAACGCCTCCAATGTCAGAACGTTAATGCCCGGTTGACTTGCGCAGGAGGCGAGGGAAAATCGAAGACGTCGCGTTAAGTCAGTTAATGATACGATGGCCCGCGCTGTCAGCAGCGGGGATTAATTCCAGGGTTCCATGGCAAATCAAGGACGTCCATCCAGAAGTCGGATCACGGTTGAGACCTCGGCCCAACGCCGCCCCTCAGCCCAACGCCGCCACGCGCCTCGTCGTGGTGGTAACTCCAGAACCCCTGAAGTCTGGGTGGCTGTCAGTGTAATCACTGCTGCAGCGCTGGCGACTTTCGTGGCTCTGTTTCTGACGAGCCGTCCGTTTGATCCAATGACGGCGAGCTTCGCTCCTCAACAAACTATTCCGGTTGGTCCAGGTATCAGCCCTTCCCCGAAATCCTCGTCCACTGCGACTCCGCTCTCCAGCCAGAGTCCATCAAACCAGGGCTCGCCTCCTGTCCCGGGTGGCGAAACATCGAATGACGCGCCGGACGATGCGACTATTCAAGCTCACATCGAAAGCGCATTCGCAGCAGATGCGAGTCTCTCGAAGCTGGATGTGAGCACCCTGGTCGAAAACGGCAAGGTTACGATTGTCGGTTCGGTCAGGTCACCCGAAGTAAAACAACGCGTTGAGAAAATGATCCGATCGGTCAAAGGCGTCACGACTATCGACGATCAATTGGTCATCACCGAAGCGACTCCATAGTGGCGTGCGAGACGACGGTCAAGATGTCAGTACCGGGAGCGTGAGCGACCAGGTAATCATCGCCAGGTATCGACACTTGAGGTAAGCGCCACCACCCGGTCGCTAACGCTCCCGGTACTGACCTCATCAGGCCGCCATTGACTGTGCGCTCTCGACCAACCGCTGCTATCATAGTCGCATCGAACGTTCCGGCCCCTATTTTTATCAAAGAAATAAAGGATTTTTGATGATTCGAAAGAAATTTCCCGCTGTTTTAGCCGCGCTCGCTTTTATCTCTATTTTCCAAATTGGCGCCTCGAAAGCTTCCGCTCAGACGACGGCGTCGTCCGAAATTGTACTCGTAATGCCGTTCGAGAATACCTCCGACCATCCGGAGTACAACTGGATCGGCGAAAGCTTTGCCGACTCGCTTTCCGTTCTGTTAGACAAACCTGGATTGATCGTTGTTACCAGTGATGAGCGCGCCGTGGCGTATCAACGTTTGCGCTTGCCGTTGACCGTCATTCCTTCGCGAGCCACAGCGATCAAGATCGCGCGCGAGTTGAAAGCCTCAATGATCGTATTTGGAACTTATAACGTCACGCTGTCTCCGGCGGCGCCGGCTGATGACAAATCAAAGCCGGCCGACAAACCGGCTGCCACGATTGTTGGTCAGGCGCGCGTTATTCGGGTCAACGAAGGCCGTCTGGCCGGAGATACTTTCGATGGCGCCTGGGCGCCTCGCCAATACGACTTTGCCGACAACATCAAAGATCTGCAGAAGGTCCACGGTGACTTTCCAGCACATTGGGATCCTAAGCTTAGAATTCCACGTGGACAAGTTGTCGCG
>JADMIO010991022.1_pt1 | contig 38689 bp, 36 predicted proteins | sample 8958161 | NCBI WGS metagenome assembly JADMIO01 (sample SAMN16585339, study PRJNA669376) | soil metagenome | isolation source: Crop rotation soil | place: USA: Cullars Rotation, Alabama | collected 2011 | reverse complement strand
AGCCGGTCGACATCGAGGAGCGACCCGGCGCGCAGACGCTCGCGGCCGCCGGCGACGTCGCGTTCGAGGACGTGTGGTTTCGCTACGGCGGCGACACGTGGACGCTCCAGGACGTCTCGTTCGTCGTCCCTGCCGGCTCCAAGACGGCGCTCGTCGGCGAGACCGGCTCCGGCAAGACGACGGTCGGCTACCTCGCGGCGCGCCTGTACGACGTCGACCGCGGCGCGGTCTCGATCGGCGGCGTCGACGTCCGCGATCTCACGTTCGCGTCGCTCGCGTCGCTCGTCGGCGTCGTGTCGCAGGAGACCTACCTCTTCCACGCATCCGTCCGCGACAACCTGCGCTTCGCCAAGCCCGACGCGACCGACGACGAGCTCGTCGCGGCGGCCGAGGCGGCGCAGATCCACGAGCTGATCGCCTCGTTGCCCGACGGTTACGACACCGTCGTCGGCGAGCGGGGCTACCGCTTCTCGGGCGGAGAGAAGCAGCGGATCGCGATCGCACGGACGGTCTTGCGGAACCTCCCGATCCTCGTCCTCGACGAGGCGACGAGCTCGCTCGACACGGCGACGGAACGCGAGGTGCAGGAGGCTCTCGACCGGCTCGCGGAAGGGCGCACGACGATCGCGATCGCGCACCGCATCTCGACGGTCGCCGACGCCGACCAGATCCTCGTGCTCGACCGCGGGCAGATCGTCGAGCGCGGCCGCCACGACGAGCTGCTCGCCCTCGGCGGGCGGTACGCGGAGCTCGTGGGCCGCGGCGAGGCGAGCCGACAGCCCGCGCTCGGTCTCTAGACTCCAGGCGATGGAGACCTCGCTCCCCGTCGGGGACCGCCCGCGGCGCCCCGAGTGGATGAAAGTGCGCGCGCCGTCGCAGAACGGCAGCTACTTCGACGTGAAGAAGCTGATCCACGGCGCGCAGCTCCACACGATCTGCGAAGAGGCGCGCTGCCCGAACATCGCGGAGTGCTGGGGCCGGGGCACGGCCACGTTCCAGATCCTCGGCGAGACCTGCACCCGCGCGTGCCGCTACTGCTACGTCAACTCGGGCAAGCCGTCGGAGCCCGTGGATGCGCTCGAGCCGCTGCGGCTCGCGCAGACCGCGAAGCAGATGGGGCTGAAGCACGTGGTCGTCACCTCGGTCGACCGCGACGACGTGCCCGACAAGGGCGCCGGCCACTACGCCGCGACGATCCGCGCGCTGCGGGCGAAGCTGCCCGAAGCGTCGATCGAGGTCCTGACCCCGGACTTCCTCGGCGTGGAGGAGGAGGCGCTGCAGACGGTGATCGGCGCGCGCCCAAGCGTCTTCAACCACAACATCGAGACGGTGCGCCGGCTGCATCGGAAGATGCGCGGCGGCAAGGCGAGCTACGACGGTGCACTGTGGCTGCTCCGCCGCGCGAAGGAGATCGCCGACTACGACGTGCTCACGAAGAGCGGGATCATCGTCGGCCTCGGCGAGACGAACGACGAGGTGGTCGAGACGATGCGTGACCTCCGTGCGCACGGGGTCGACGTCGTCACGATCGGGCAGTACCTCCAGCCGAGCCCGAAGCACGCGACGATCGACCGCTGGGTGCATCCGGACGAGTTCCGCTGGTTCCGCGAGCAGGGCGAGGCGCTCGGCTTCGGCTCGGTGTTCTCCGGGCCGCTCGTGCGCTCGAGCTACCGCGCCGACGAGCAGCGTCACGCGGCCGAGACCGGCCGCGGCGCCGTCGCCTACTAGGGCTGCCGGCAGGCCGGCATGACGACGGTGTAGGAGGCGCTCGAGCCGAGCGCACCCACCGCGCGCACGTCGATGTTCGTGCACGACCGGCGCGGCCACGGGAGCTGTGCCGTGAAGGCGCCGCTTCGCCCGGCGGTCGCGGACGCACGCGCGACGAGGTCGCCGACGCGGGCGGAGAGCGCGACGCGCTCCGCCGGCACGAACGACGTCCCGAACACCGCGCCTCCCGGCTGCGCCGTCACGGTGGGACGGCCGCCGGCGGCGCAGGACGGAACGTGGATCGCCGCTCCCGGCGCCGTCAGCTGCAGGCCGCTGCACCGCTTGAAAGCGACGCCCCGGAGGACGACCCGGTAGCGGCCGGCGAGGGTCGCGACGACATGGCGGCGGATTTGGGTGGAGCCGGACCGGTAGGTGACGGCGAACTTCGCACCCGCCGTGTACCCCGAGCCGGCGATCGTCACGGGCGAGGCGTCGACGAGCGCCACGGCCGGCTTCGTCGCGGGCGCGGCGAACGCCCCCAGCACGAACCCCCCGACTCCGGCTAGCCGCGCTAACCGCATGGCGCCGAGGATAGCGAGGGTGGGGCCGCCCCGAGGGCGGCCCCACCGTTCGCCCGACTACGGAGCCGGAGTGACGGTGATCGGGATCGTCACCGCCGATGGCGCGACCGACGGGCCGAGCTGGAGCTCACCCTTCAGATCGCCCGTGCCGGTTGCATTCGCGTAGCTCACGTGCAGCGTGATCGGGTCGTTGGCCGCGACCGGACCGGCCGGCACGCCGGTCACCGTCAGGTCGTTGCCCTCCACGACGTCCACCCCGACGGTGTTGCCGGTCGTCGTGTCGGCGGCACTCACCTGGAACCCGTAGACCCACACCTGGTAGTCGCCTGCGCCAGGCCGGGTCAGGGTCACCGACTCGTTCGAGCCGGCGGGAGCGGTGGACGAGCCGACGATCTCGCCGTTCGAGAACTGCCCGTCGTGGTTCGCGTCGTACACGACGAACATGTCGATGTCCTCGCCGGGGTGCACGTCCGGGAACGTGAACGTCGCCCGGGACGCATGGTCGCCGATCGTGATCCCCGTGACCTTGTCGGAGGCGCTGCTCGGATCGGCCTCGGACTGGTCGTCCTGCTTCGGGTGCACCGTGAACGACTGCGGCCGGCTGAGGCCGAAGGCATCGACGCTGAGGCCGGCGAGCGGAAGGCTCGAGTTGACCGTCACGTCGAAGCTCCCGGTTCCGTCCGCCTCGGCGGTCGAGGCGACCGTCGTCGGATTCACGGAGAGTGCGCCGAGCGTGGTCTCGAACGGAACATCGAACGTGTCGCCGTTGAAGAGCACCTCGTGCTGGACGACGGCGTTCGGTCCCTTCGACGCGGGACCGGCGACCACTTCCTCGTTCGTTCCGGTGGAGGTGTTGAACGCCCACGTGCCACTGCCGAGGTATGCGTTCTGGCTCCCGCCGACGGTCCCGATCGAATTGAATGCCGTCGATCCGAAGATGAAGGGCTCTTCGAAGGGGATGAGCGTCGCGCCGAAGAGCAGCGTGTCGAGGTCGGTGATCGTCGGATCGTCCCACGTGGTGTCCGTCAGGAAGAGCGTCCCGTTTGGAACGTCGTTCGCGACGTTGAAGTAGAAGAACCGCCAGTCACCCGACTCTTCACGCCAGGTCCAGTCGTTGGCACCGAAGACGGTTCCGTTGTTGTAGAGCGAGTCCTTCTGCGCCTCCGCGACCTCGGTCCCGCCGAACGTCAGCGACTGCGAGATCGACCCGTCCTTCGCCTGCCCGATCGTCGGCGCCACGGTGACGGCCACCGGGACGGTGATCGTCTGTCCGCCCTTCGTCGCGACGACGGCCCCCTCGTACATACCCGTGGGAGTGCCTTCGGGGACGCTCAGCGTCGCGTTGAAGGAGCCGCCGCTCGGCTGGGTCTCCGACAACCACGGCCAGTCGACGTTCTTGTAGTAGTCGATCTCGATCTTGAAGTCGGTCGTGTCGATCGCCGGGTTCGCCTTCGAGTGCTGGAACCCGATGAAGACGCCGTCCGCCATCCGCTGAGCCGGATGGTTGATGAAGCCCATCAGGACGTTCGAGCCCGGGCGGTGGTAGAAGAACCGCTCGTACTCGCCCTGCTCGATCTCCGACTTCTTGAAGTTGATGTCGTTGAAGCCGTCGATGTTCGAACTCGTCGAGGCGTCCGTGTGGTTGACGACGCCATTGCGGTTCGTGTCGGCCCAGAGACGGCCGTCGTGGTTCACGTCCGTCCAGTTGTAGGCGAGGAGCCGCCAGGACTGGTCGGACTGATAGTTCCGGTCGCCGTCGAACTTGTCGAACGGGTAGTTCGCCCGAATGACGACGATGTCTGCGTCGGCATGCGCCTTGATGTTGGACGTGATGTCCATCAGGTAGTCGGGCGCGTTGAAGTTCGGAACCGACTCCTGCGCGAGCGAGGCGCTCGTGAAGCTCATCGAGTCGGTCGCGACCTTCTTGAGCATCCGATCCGAGGTCGTCCACCCGGTGGCCGGGCCGCCGAGGGTGAACTGCTGCGTCACCGACTGGCCCGCCTCGATCGTCTGCGGGAAGCGCGGGTTCGTCCCCGTGGTGGCAGGACGCCACTCGTTCGGCGAGAGCGTCGTCGCCGTGCCGGCGGCCGCCGCGACTGCGCGACCCGCGTCGAGCGACCCGGCCCCCTGCGCGAACGGGTCGTAGCCGAGATCCAGCGCCGACGACTTGAGGATCGTCTTGACCGTCGGCGCGGTCGGGAACGCCCCGCCGTGCGCCTGGGCGTACGCCTGCTCGACCAGGACGGCCGCGCCGACCGTGACCGGCGTCGAGCGACTCGTGCCGCCCCACGTGAACCAGGCGTTCCGCCCGTCCAGGATCGTGTTCAGCGTCGCGTCGCCCGGGGCGTACGAGCCGTCGGCGACGAGGTCGGTGCCCGAGCGTCCGTTCGAGCCGGGACCGCGGTTCGACCACTCGATCACGTCGTTGTCGGTCACCTGGGCGTAGTTCGCGATCGAGTCCCACCCGGTAGAGCCGAAGTTCGTCGACGCTCCGACCTGGATCCCGGCCACCGGAGCAGGGCTCGTCACCGTCCCGAAGCCGGGGGCGCCGTTACCGGTCGAGAAGATCGGTGTGGTCGCATTGCCGAAGATCGAATGGATGGCGTCCGCTTCTCGCGAAGCCGCATCCATGCCGTCGTTGTCGACGTCCGAGTTGCCGTACGAGTTCGACGTCACCTGCACGCCCCACTCGCTGGTCAGCAGGTAGCCGAACTGCTTCGAGAAGGCGAACGAGAAGTAGATGTCGCCCATCGGAGCGAGCTTCGCGTTCGGAGCGCCGCCGATCACCATGCCCGGGATCGTCCCGCTCGGGTTGGACTTGCTCTTCAGGTCGGCGAAGGACGGGGACTTGCCGTTGATCACGGCCTGTCCGACCACGTTCGACGCGGTCAGCGTGCCGTGACCCTCGATGCCGGGGTCGAAGTCACCCGACCAGGCGAGGAAGGCACCCGGCGCCGGCGTCTCGCCGTCACCGAAGTCGGTCGGCCCGCCGGGGATCGTGGTGTGTCCGTCGGAGATGTAGTAGAGAAGGCCGCCCGACAGGTCGGTGTAGCCGTCCCCGTTCAGGTCGCGATAAGAGACCGGGGAGGATTTCGTGACCGGCTTCTCGTCGCCGAAGCTGTAGTCGTCGTTCAGGTCGACGTACGCAGTGTCGTACGAGCCGCTCGTGTTCGGGTCGGTGACCAGCACCGCCGGCCGCTCGCCGTACAACTCGAGCAGGTACTCGTCGGGGTGGCTCGTCAGCATCACCGTGCCCGACTTCGTCCAGCTCGCCGGGAACGTGTAGGTGTGGGTGCTCGTGCCGTCCGGCACCCCGAAGTTCCGCGCGGGGCCCGTGCGGGTCGCGAACGTCACGGAGCAGAGGGTGTGCTTGTCGATCTTCTTCGAGGGCTTACCGTTCGGCTCCTGGATGTAGCTGCACGTCGCCGACTCCGTCGACGTGTACCAGGACTGGTTCTGCGCGACCGCGTCCGGGCCGAGCAACTCGAGGACGAGCGTGCTGTACGGGTCAAACGCCTTCGGCCAGCCGAGCCAGCCCGGGTCCGCACCGTTGTCGATGTCGGACTGCGTCCAGGTCTGCCAGGTGCCGATCAGGTCCGGATGGCCCCAGTCCGTGCCGCCGTCGAGGACCGAAGCGGTGACGCCGGCTCCGGTGTAGCCCTGCTGCCAGGCCCCGACGAAGTTGTGGGTCTTCTGGTCGAGCACGTTCATCGACTTGAGCTGGTCGAAGTTGGAGGTCTTGAGCGGCGGCGCCTTGTCGTACGGCACCGAGCTGTTGCGGTTGTGCCTCGCCTGGTTCTGACGATCGCGTAGCGACGGGCGCGACCCGCCGCCGATCGGGGAGGAATCCGGGGAACCTGTCTGCTTGAAGTCGATCTGCTCGACGCTCCCGACGCCGGCGAGGCTCGCAAGCTTGGGAAGCTTCGTGGCGGTGATCGAGCCGATCATCAACGCCAGGTCGTTCCTCGACGCGACGTGCTCGTTCGTGAGCAGCGACGCGGCCTGTGCGACCGCGTCCTTCTTCATGGTCGCGACGATCCGGACCGTCGCGGTCGAGTTGTCAGAGACGTCCTTCGCAAGCTCCGGCGAGAGCTTCGCCGCGACCGCGTCGTCGGTCTTCGACTTGACCTTCCCGTGGCCCTTGCCGTTCCCGGCCGCGGAGGCGGAGCCCCCCGCCGCGATCGTCACTGCAAGGGCGATCAACGCGATGAGCGCCGGCCACAGCCGTCGCTGAACATGCCTGCTCATTCTCTTCCTCCCCTGGACTGGTGTGCCCGCGGACGGGCCAAACGGACCACGTTCTAGCGGCCCGATATAGGCATGTCAATCGAGAGGAGAGGGGGCCGGAAGCGCGCAGGCCGCCGGAGCGGCCCGCGCGGCTGCGACGTCTACTTCTTCGCCTGGCCGGAAGGCGCGGCGACCTTCTTCTTGCCGGCGCCCTTGCCCTGGCCGCCGCCCTGCGAGCCGCCCGAGCCGCCGGACGAGCCGGTGGAGCCGGTCGCGGCCGCCGCGGCGGCGGGACTCGTCGAGCCGGTACCTGCGAATCATGACTCCCTCCCCTGTCGGACCCTCTCCCCAGGCAAGGGGCTCACTGGAGGCCGGGTGTGCCGGATCCGCAACGAGGATCCGATATCAGCGCGATCGCAGGGGCAGATTTACGGCGCGAGCGGGGTCCCGCAGACCGGCGGCGCGCTCTTCCAGACGGCGCGCTCGCCCTTCGCCCCGACGGCGGAGACGGAGATCCCGCGGCAGCCGGCCGCCGGCAGCGCGCGGCCGAACCGCGCCGTGAAGGTGCCGGTGGCAGTCGATATCACGCTCTTCCGCATGACGGTCGAGGCGCCGCGGATCGTCACCACGACCCGCTCCTTGGCCGAGAACCCGGTGCCGTGGACGGCCGCAGGCGACATGGCCGTGACCCGGACACGCGCGTGGCCGATCGCCTGCGCGGAGGCGGGAACGACAACGAGCAGCAAAACCGCGGCGAGGACGCTTCTGAGCATGCTCTCATCATGCCCGGGAACGCCACGAGCGACACGCGATATCACCCCGACGGTTGTCGGATTGCGCTTTCGATATCACCTGTTAGTCTCTCGCGCTCATGGCGAGGGGAGAGGCCTACCGGTTCCTCTTGAGGATGCCGCAGGAGCTGCGCGCGCGCCTCGCCGAGGCGGCCGAGAAAAACGGCCGGAGCCTCAATCGTGAAATCGTGCAGCGGCTCGAATCGAGCCTCGAGCAGCCGGCGCCGACGCGCCGGCAGAAGGGGGAGGAGCTCGTGAGGAGACTGCCCATGCGTCGCCCGCTGATCGCGGTCGCGCTCCTGGCACTCGTCGCGGCGATGCTCGCGGTGTTCGCGGGAAGCGATCACCGGAGTGCCGTCGCCCACACCCGGTATCTCAAGAACGATCCTGACGCCCGTACGTCGGCGACGCGCTCGGCGGGCCTCGGCTCGCCGGACAGCGCCCTGGCGCAGGAGATCGCGGCCCTCGCGTACCCGTCGAACACGCTGAAGGAGAGCCTGTTCGCGAACGCGCGCGACTTCTACTCGCAGCACATCAAGGGCCGCTCGAAGAAGCACTCGAAGGGGTGGCAGCTCGCCGGCCCGCAGACGGGCACCCAGCCCGCCGTCCTGAACTTCTTCGACAACCAGGCATCAGACTTCCAGGTTTCCGGCCGCGTCACGGCGATGGCCGTCGACCCCTCGTGCGACACCCGCCACTGCCGGCTCTGGATCGCAGCAGCCGGGGGCGGCATCTGGCGGAACGACAACGCCATGGACTCGCACTCGAAGTGGACGTTCGTCTCCGACGGCTTCGGCACGAACGCGATCGGCACGCTGACCTACGACGCGAAGTCGAAGACCCTGTATGCCGGCACCGGTGAGCCCAACGCCTCGGGCGACTCCGAGTCGGGCGTCGGGATCTACGCGTCGCACAACGGCGGCAACACGTGGGACTTCCTCCCCGGAAGCTCCGCGACGATGCGCGGCCGCTCGATCTCGCAGATCGTGGTCGACCCGTCGAACTCGAACACGCTGTACGTCGGCACGGCCCGCGGCGTCCGGGGCGTCACCTCCGTGACGGGTGGGGCCGTGTCGCTCGCTCCGGATGCCGCACCGTGGGGCCTCTGGCGCTCGACCGACGGCGGGAAGACCTTCACGTTCATCTGGAACGGGAACACGAGCGCCCGCGGGATCACAAACGTCGAGTTCGACAGCCACGGCACGCTCTACGCCTCCGCGTTCCAGCAGGGCATCTGGCGCTCGACAAACCGAGGGTCGACCTGGGAACAGGTCTTCGCGACGAAGGACGCCGGCGACAACGCCGCCCGCACCGCGTTCGACCTGACGACCACGCCCGACGGGCACACCCGGATCTACGTGGGTGACGGCGGCGCGGAACTCGATGCTGCGTTCCCGCCGCATTCCAACACGGGCGTCTACCGTGGGGACTCGATCGACACGAGAACCGCGGCGGAACTCGTCGGCACGGGCGACGATCCGGGATACGTCTCCTTGACCAGCCGCGGGAGCGCCACGTACAGCTACTGCGACGGCCAGTGCTGGTACGACAACTACGTCGTCACCCCACCGGGCCACCCGGACATGGTCTACATCGGTGGTTCGTTCGACTACAACCTCTACGGCTTCCCGCTGAACAACGGCCGTGCGGTCCTGCTCTCGCAGGACGCGGGCGCCACGTGGAACGACATGACACGTGACGCAGCCTCCCCGACGACCGGGATCCACCCGGATCAGCACGCGCTGGTCACCAATCCGGCCAATCCGCTCCTCTTCTTCGAGGGGTCGGACGGCGGGGTGATCCGCTCGAGCGGAGAGCTCACGAGCGGCGACCCGGACACGAACTGCGCGGACGGCTTCGGCGTCTACACGACTACCTGTCACGAGCTGCTCTCGCAGGTGCCGACGAAGCTGACGACGCTGAACGAGGGCCTCTCGACGCTGCAGTTCCAGAACGCGGTGCCGAATCCCTCGAGCCCGGGCACGCTGATCGGTGGCACGCAGGACAACGGCACGTGGCTCGGCAAGGCCGGCGACAGCACGTGGAACCAGACGATCTACGGCGACGGCGGCGTGGCCGCCTTCGACGCGACGAACAAGAACGTGATGATGAACGAGTTCTTCGGCCAGGCCACGGACATGAACTTCCGCGGCGGCGACCCGACCGCCTGGGTCATCGTCGGAGCGCCGTTCTACATCTCGGGTGAGGCGTCGCAGTTCTACAAGCCGCAGATCGGCGACCCGAACGTCTCCGGCACGTTCTTCGCCGGCCTCCAGCACGTGTGGCGGACGGCGGACTCCGGCGGCGACCAGGCGACGCTCGAGGCGAACTGCCAGGAGTTCACCGTGTTCGCGGACACGGAGGGCTGCGGCGACTTCAAGCCGCTGGGCGACCCTGACCCGAAGGGCGGCGCCGGGCACCCGGGTGACCTGACCGGTGCCGGCTACGGCACCGACCGGGCGGGCGGCACCGTCGTCGCGATCGCCCGCACCACGGGCGACAACTCGACGATGTGGGCGGCGACCGCGACCGGCCGCGTGTTCGTCTCGACGAACGTGGATGCAGCCGACCCGGCCGCGGTGACGTTCACGCGGATCGACAACACTGCCGCTCCGAACCGGTTCGTCTCGGGCATCGTGATCGATCCGGCGAACCCGGACCGCGCCTGGATCACCTACACGGGCTACAACGCGAACACGCCGAGCACGCCCGGCCACGTGTTCCAGGTCGACTTCGACGGCCGCACCGCGACGTTCACGAACATCGACAACGGCATCGGCCCGCTCGGCGACCTGCCTGTCACGGGCATCGCGCGTGACGACACGACCGGCGCGCTCTACGTCGGCACGGACTTCACGGTCCTCGCCGACAGCCCGGACAAGAACGGGTCGTTCGACGGCAACTGGCAGCCGGCGGCGGACGGGATGCCGCAGGTCGAGATCGCAGGCGTCTCGATCGACCAGGAGAACGGGACGCTGTACGCGGCCACGCACGGCCGCGGCATCTGGTCGCTCGACCTCGCCCGCGGGAAGAGCAAGAAGAAGTAGGCCGTCTTCCTCCCGAGGAACGCGAAGGGCCGCCTCCGGGCGGCCCTTCGTCGTTTCGGAGACGGGCTGTTCCTACCCGTGCGGACGGGCCATCTTGCGGTAGTCGAGCGCCTCGTCGAGCACGTCGTCCGACACGCCCTCCTCGCGCGCGACCTCGCGCAGCGAGCGGCCTGACGCCGAGGCCTTCTTCACGATCTCGGTCGCCTTGTCGTAGCCGATGTAGGGGTTGAGCGCCGTCGCCGCCGAGAGCGTCAGCTCGGCATAGCGCTCGCACTGCTCGCGATTTGCCTCGATGCCCCGGACGCACTTCTCGTCGAGCAGGCGGCTCGCGGAGGCGAGCAGCGAGATCGACTGGAGCAGGTTCCGCGCCATCAGCGGCACGAACACGTTCAGCTCGAAGTGGCCCTGGAGCCCACCGACGGCGATCGCCTGGTCGTTCCCGATCACCTGCGCGGCGACCTGCGTCACGACCTCCGGGATGACGGGGTTGACCTTGCCCGGCATGATCGACGAGCCCTTCTGGAGCTCGGGCAGGAAGATCTCGGAGAGGCCGGCACGCGGCCCCGAGCCGAGGAAGCGCAGGTCGTTCGCGATCTTCGTCAGGCTGACGGCGAGCGTCTTCAGCGCGCCCGAAGCCTCGACGAGCCCGTCGCGGGCGGCCTGCGACTCGAACGGGTCGGCGGGCGCCGAGATCGGCAGCTTCGTGTCGGCGCTGAGCTTCTCGCGCACGCGCGCGGCGAACTCGGGGTGCGTGTTGAGCCCGGTACCGGTCGCGGTGCCGCCGAGCGGGATCTTCCCGAGGCGCTCGAGCGTCGCCTCGACGCGCGCCTTGCCCTCGTGCACCTGCACCGCGTAGCCGCCGAACTCCTGACCCAGCATGACCGGCACCGCATCCATCCAGTGCGTGCGGCCCGACTTGACGATGTCGGCGAACTCCTCCGCCTTCGCGTCGAGCGCGGCGCCGAGCCCGTCGAGCGCAGGGAGGAGGTCGTTGACGATCCGGTCGAGCGCAGCGAGATGGACGGCGGACGGGAAGACGTCGTTGGAGCTCTGGCCCATGTTCACGTCGTCGTTCGCGTGCACGTCCTCGCCCGCGATCGTCGCGATCACCTCGTTTGCGTTCATGTTCGACGAGGTGCCCGAGCCGGTCTGGAAGACGTCGATCGGAAACTGGTCGTCGAGCTCGCCGCTCGCGATGCGGTCGCCCGCCGCGGCGATCCGCTCCGCCTTGTCGGCGTCGAGCAGGCCGAGCTCGGCGTTCACGCGTGCGGCCGCGGCCTTGATCCGGCCGAGCCACCGGGCGACGGCGGCAGGGATCGGCTCGCCGGAGACGGGGAAGTTGGCGATCGCCTTCCGCGTCTCCCCGCCCCACAACTCCTTCGTCCCGGCCGCGGTCTCGGTCACAACCCGAACGCTAGCTCGCGCGGCCATTCCCCCGAAAGGGTTCTCGATCTCGATAGTTCGGATTCCGATTTATACTCCGCCGCTCGGGCTGCCCATGAAGGCCCGGTTTCGCCCAGTTCGATCGACAAAGGGGAGGGAAGGAATGAAGACAAGCCTTCGGCGCCGCGGCCTGGCGCTGACCTCACTCGCGGCGGCGGCGCTCGTCGCTGCGATCGCTGCGATCGCCGCCTCGGCAGCCTCGGGAAGCGGCGACTACGTCGTGAAGCCGCCGGCGGTCAAGGGACCCGCGGTCAGCTCGCTGCAGAAGGGGCATTTCCCGGGCTTCGGCAACCACTGCTCGCCACTTTTCGGCGTCGACTTCGACCTCGCCTGCTACGACCCCGAGCAGATCCGGAACGCGTACGACGTGCCGGACTCGCTCACCGGCGCCGGGCAGACCATCGTGATCGTCGACGCCTACGGCGACCCGACGATCGAGCAGGATCTGGCGACCTTCGACGCGTTCTTCGGCATTCCGGATCCGCCGTCGTTCACCGTCTACCACGGCTCGAACACGCAGAAGGCGGGCCCGCACCAGGCGGCCGACTGGGCGCTGGAGACGGCGCTCGACGTCGAGTGGGCGCACGCGATTGCGCCGGGGGCGAACATCGTCCTCGCCGAGGCGCCGAGCTCGTCGGGCAACGCGATCAACTCGACCGAGGCGAGCATCGTCTCGAAGTACCCGGGCTCGATCCTCTCGCAGAGCTTCGGCATCGAGGAGAATGCGATCAGGGGGAACGGCAACAACATCCAGTGGCAGCAGGCCGACAAGAACTACCAGCGGTTCCGCGACCTCGGGATCACAGTGCTCGCCTCCGCCGGGGACGACGGCGCCACGACGGGCACCAGCTCGAACACCCCGTCGTTCCCCTCGTCAGACCCCTGGGTGACCGCCGTCGGCGGGACGCAGGGGTTGCCATATCCGTACGGGCTGTGCGACAGCACGGGAAGTGACGCCTGCAGCTACGGCGGGGAGCAGGCCTGGAACGAGCCGGACTTCGAGGTGGCGACCGGCGGTGCGCCGAGCCAGCTCTTCGAGACGCCGTCCTACCAGGCGGGCGCACAGGCCTTCGGCATGCGCACGACCCCGGATGTCTCATACAACGCTGCCGTGAACGGCGGCGTGCTCGTCGTCCAAGGCGACTCTATCTGGCTGGTCGGTGGAACCAGCGCTGGCTCGCCGCAGTGGGCCGGGATCTTCGCGCTCGCGAACGAAGCTCGGGCGGCGAACGGCAAGGGCCCGATCGGGTTCGCGAACCCGACGCTGTACTCGATCTACAACTCGGCGCGCCACGGCGCCGACTTTCACGACATCACCGAGGGTGACAACACCCTGGCCGGGGCGCCCGTCGCCGGCTACGAGGCGGACTTGGGCTACGACCTCGCCACGGGCATCGGCACGCCGGACGTCGCGAACCTGATCCAGGATCTCGACTAGCGAGCTGTGGGCGGGGGCGTTCGCGCTCCCGCCCCTTTCTCGAGCAGCTCGTCCCACGACGTGAGCTTGACCCGCGGCCGGGACCGCGGCTCGCCGGCGGCGCGCTCGGCGGCGTCGATCGCCTGCCACCCCGCGTACTCGACATAGTTCACGCCTTTGGCGTCCAAGAGCTCCTCGAGAGGTCGTGTCGAGTCGACACAGCCGAGCTTGCCGTCGCGCGCGTCGGCGAGCAGGAGCTCGACCGTCTCGGTCGCGTCCTTCTTGTTGGTGCCGATGACGCCGCTCGGGCCGCGCTTGATCCAGCCGGCGACATAGGTCCGCTCCGCGTCGTCGACGCGGCCGCCGGTGTTCGGGATCACGCCGCGCCGCTCGTCGAACGGCACACCCGGAAGCGGGACACCGAGGTAGCCGACGCTCCGCAGCACGAGGCCGCACGAAATCGTCTCCGTCTCGCCCGTCGGGCGCGCGACGATGCCGCCGTCCTCCTCCACGAGCTCGTTGCGCACGATCTGGATCGCCTCGACGCGCTCGTCTCCGAGGATCGCCACCGGCGAGACGAGGAAGCGCAGCACGATCCGCCGCGCCTTCCCCTCCGGCGCCCGCGTCGCATACTCCTGCAGCAACTCGTAGTTCCTTCTAGCGCGATCTCGATCCAGTTCCAGAGCGGCCTTGCTCGCCGCGTCGAGATCGAGATCGTGCGAGTCCACGACGGGCTCAGCGTCCTGCAGCTCCCCGAGCTCCTCCAGCTCCGGCGGGGTGAACGCCGCCTGCACCGGCCCCCGCCGGCCGAGCATCAGGATCTCGCGGAGCGGCGACGCGGCGATCGCCTCCGCAGCCTCGTCGATCGTGTCGGTGGGCGCGAGCTCCTCCGCGGTGAGCGCAAGCATGCGCGCGCAGTCGATCGCGACGTTCCCGTTCCCGATCACGACGGCGCGCTCGCAGCCGAGGTCGAAGTCGAGGTCCTGGAAGTCGGGGTGGCCGTTGTACCAGGCGACGAACGCAGTGGCCGGCCACGATCCAGGCAGGTCCTCGCCGGGGATGCCGAGCCTACGGTCGGTCTGCGCCCCGACCGTGTAGACGACCGCGTCGTACAGCGAGAGCAGCTCCTCGTGCGAGACGGTCGAGCCGACCTCGACGTTCCCGAAGAAGCGGAAGCCCGGCCGTGCGGCGGTCCGCTCGAACGCGCGGGAGACGGCCTTGATGTTCTCGTGGTCGGGAGCGACGCCGAGGCGGACGAGCCCCCAGGGCGTCGGCAGCCGGTCGAGCACGTCGACCTCGACGGGCGGATCCTCGCTCCGAAGGAGCGCGTCGGCCGTGTAGAACCCGGCGGGGCCGGAGCCGACGACTGCGACGCGCAAGCTCACGCCGTCAAAACTAGTGCCTGGCACCCCACGGGGCGCCAGGCACCGGGCAAACCGTCACGCAGTCGTGTCGCGGGCGGGCATCGACGGCAGCTTCTCGCCGCTCGCCTGGAAGACCAGCCACGCACCGTACGCGATCACCGCGCCGAGGATCACGCCGATCCAGGCGGGCCAGTGGACGAAGTCGTCCGTGATCGCCTTCAGCAGGGCGAAGACCGGGATGAGCACGCCGAGTGCAAGCGTGACGAGCCCGTCGGGCACCTGCTCCGGAAGCCCCACGCCGAACGCGCGTGCGGCGGTCCAGAGCACGATCGCGATCACCATGAGGCACATCAGGACGCCCCAGAACCCGTGCCAGGCGTTTCGGCCCGCGGAGATCGGCCCGATCTCGACCTCCTGCCAGTGCAGCAGCGTGTCGATGAAGAGCAGCACCCCTGCTCCCAGGATGAGCTGCCGACCGAGCGGCAGCCCCTTCAGCTGTTCCATGGCCTTCCTTTCCGGACGATGGCGTTGTGCGGATCCTCACGCATTGGTTTGCGTTTGTGAAGGGCATTCCTCCTCGATGCGCGGGCTCCTACGTGCGGCCCGTGTCGCGCCGGTACGCCCACGCCGCAGCCGCCGTGAGGACGATCGTCCAGCCGATCACGGTGGCGAAGCCGCGCGCGCCCCACGCATCGCCGCCGAGCGCGACGTGCGCCGCCTGAACGAGCCAGTACGACGGGACGAGGCGGCCGATCGCCCGCAGCACCCCGCTCGTGACGGGGAACCACGTCCCGCCGACGAACGCCAGGAGGGTGACGCTGCCGCCGGTGGCGGGACCGATCGAGTCGACGTTCAGCAGGTGGCCGAGGAAGATCCCGAGCGCCGCGAACGGCATCAGCCCGATCGCGATCAGGAGCGTCATCTCCACCCAGCGCCGGGCAGGGACCGACACGCCGAGGCTCGCGCCGGCGAGGTACAGCGAGGCGACGCTGGCGCCGGCGGTCGCGTACGCCGTGATCACCTTCGCGCGGAGGTAGGCGCGAGGTGAGAGCGGCGTCACGCGAAGCTGCCGCGTCCAGCCGACCTGCCGCTCCCCCGCGATCCGGGCGCCCGTCGAGACCATCCCCATCATCGTCCCGAACGAGGCGAGCGCGACCATGTAGTAGAGCGGCGCCGAGATCCCGGTCCCGCCGAGGTCGTGCTCGCCGCGGTTCGGGCCCGCGATCAGGAAGTAGAGCGCGATCGGGAACCCGAGCGAGAAGAAGAGGAAGCGCCGGTTGCGGAAGGTCCGGCGGAGCTCGAACCGCGTGTACGCGAGCCCGCTCACGCCGCCTCCCTCGTCAGCTCGATGAACGCTTCCTCGAGGCCCGCGCCGGTCACCTCGATGTCGCGGGCGGCGGGGTAGGCGGCGAGCAGCGCACGCAGCGCGGCGTCGGAATCCGAGCAGACGAGGGCGACCGACTCCCCGTGGCGGGTCACGGTGGTCACGCCGGGCAGCGCGGCGAGCGCCGTCTCGGCGGCATCCGGCAGCGTCACCCGGATCGTGCGCGTCCCGACCCGCGCCTTGATCTCGGTCGGCGGCCCTTCGACGACGACCTTCCCCTGCGCCATGAGCACGATCCGGTCGGCGTTCTGGTCGGCCTCGTCCAGGTAGTGCGTCGCGAACAGCACCGTCTTCCCCCGTCCTGCGAACTCGCGCATGGCAGACCAGAACGCGAGGCGCGACTCGACGTCCATCGCGACGGTCGGCTCGTCGAGCACGAGCAGCTCGGGATCCGTGACGAGCGCGAGCGCGAACCGGGTGCGCTGCGTCTCGCCGCCCGAGAGCTTCTGCGTCCGCTGCCCGGCGAGGCCCTCGAGCCCCGCGAGCCGGAGCGCCTCGTCGACGTCGAGCGGCTTCGGGTAGAGCGACGCGAACATCGTCACGAGCTCGCGGACGCTCAGGTCGCGGATCAGCAGGCCCGTCTGCAGCATCGCCCCGACGAGCCCCGCGTCGACCGCGTCCGACGGCTGTCGGCCGAGGATCGAGACCGACCCGGCATCCGGCCGGACGAGGCCGAGCAGCAGGTCGATCGTGGTCGACTTCCCGGCGCCGTTCGGGCCGAGCAGCGCGACCGTCTCGCCGCGGGCAACCTGTAGGTCGACGCCGGCGACGGCGCGGATCCGGCCGGCCGGGCCGTGCCAGGTCTTGACGAGGCCGTCGAGGGTGAGGCCGTCGGCAGGCGTGGCGCTAGTGCGCGTGGCCGCAGCCGGAGCCGCAGCCGGGGTCTTCGCCGTCCGCGACCTGGAAGCTCGAGCCGCAGCCGCAGGCGGAGACGACGTTCGGGTTGTCGATCTTGAACCCGGACTCCTGGAGCGTCTCCAGGAAGTCGATCGTCGAGCCCTGGAGGTACGGCGCGCTGAACGGGTCGACGACGACCCGCACGCCGTGGAACTCGAGCTCGTGATCACCCGACTGAGCGCCGCGATCGAAGCCGAGCGCGTACTCGAAGCCACTGCACCCGCCGCCCTGGATGGCGACGCGGAGCACCTCGGCCTCGCCGGCCGGCTCGGCGGCCATCAGCGCACCGATCTTGGATGCGGCGCGCTCGGTGAGCGTGACGAGCGTGGTCTCGGACTGTTCGACGGTGGCCATCGGTCTCAGTGTAGCCACGGTGTACCCGGACGCCACGTTTGTGACACCTGCAACCCCGTTCGTTGTGCCATCCGCACGGTTCCATGTGCTGCTAGCGTCCGACGCCGGATACGCGAGGAGGCTGGGTGTTCAACGACTGGTTGCCGTTTGCGATCTACGGGCTGTTCGCCCTGATGATCCCGGCAACGATGATGATCGGGAGCTTCGTCTTCGCCCAGCGGCCGCACCGCCGCGTGCGCGCCCGCACCATCCCGTTCGAGTCCGGCGTCTCCCAGGGACCGCCGAAGCGCCAGCGCTTCACGGTCAGCTTCTACCTGACGGCGATGCTCTTCATCCTCTTCGACATCGAGATCGTGTTTCTCTACCCGCTCGCCGTGATCCTCCACGAGCTCGCGTGGTTCGGCTTCTTCGAGTTCCTCGTCTTCCTCGCCATCCTGCTCGTCGCCTACGTCTACATCTGGCGGAAGGGAGCGCTCGAGTGGCGGTAGAGGGCAAAGATGCAGCGAAGCCGCTTCGCAGCTACGGGCTGAAGTCCGAGCGGCTGCTGATGCCGGCGAAGGCGTCGACATTCGAGCAAGAGGTCGCCGATCTCGAGCAGAAGGTGGGTCTGACGACGCTTGGCAAGGCGGTCGCCTGGGCGCAGACGAACTCGATGTGGCCGGACACGTTCGGGCTCGCCTGCTGCGCGATCGAGATGATGTCGATCGTCGGCGCGCGCTACGACATCGCGCGGTTCGGCATGGAGCCGTTCCGCGGCTCGCCCCGGCAGGCCGACCTGCTGATCGTCTCCGGGCGCGTGGCACACAAGATGGCGGCGCCGCTCCGGCAGATCTACGACCAGATGCTCGAGCCGAAGTGGGTGATCGCGATGGGCGCCTGCGCGTCGTCGGGCGGGATGTTCAACAACTACGCGATCGTCCAGTCGGTGGACAAGATCGTCCCGGTCGACATGTACGTGCCGGGCTGCCCGCCGCGGCCGGACCAGCTGATGGAGGGGATCATCCGCCTGCACGAGGCCGTCAAGGCCGGCGTGCCGCCCGCCTATGAGCTGCGGAGCGTCGCCTCGTGAGCGAGTGGGACGAGGTTCCCGGGCTCGCGGAGGTGAAGATGCAGGTCGGGGAGACGACGCTCGTCGTCGACGCGGACGACCTGATCGATGCCGCGACGTACCTGCGCGACGACGCAGGCTTCAACTTCCTCTCCGACATCACCGCCGTCGACTACCTCGGCTGGGGCGAGGCCGGCGTCTCCGGCTACCTCGGCACCGCAAGCGGCCGGAACCTGAACGCGCCGATGACGCAGGGGTATCAGGCGCTGCCCGCACCGAAGCCGAAGCGCTTCGCGATGAACTACCACCTGCTCTCGGTCTCCGAGCGCCCGCGGCGGGTGCGCCTGCAGGTGTGGCTCGACGAGGGCGAGCCCGTGCCGAGCGTGATCTCCGTCTGGCCGACGGCGGACTTCCACGAGCGCGAGGCGTTCGACATGATGGGCATCCCGGTCGAGGGGCACCCGAACCTGAAGCGGATCCTGCTCGACGACGACTGGGAGGGCTACCCCCTCCGCAAGGACTACCCGCTCGGCGGCGAGCCGGTGCGGTTCAGTGGCGAAGAATGACGACGACCGCGCCGCGTAGCCTGACCTCGCGTTACCCGATCTACGAGGGGTCGCGCATCCCCTCGCCGACGCCGACCGTGCTCGTGACGACGCCGGAGCTCGAGGCGACCGGCGACGTCCTCACCATCAACTTCGGGCCGAACCACCCGTCGACCCACGGCGTGCTGCGGCTGATCGTCGACCTCTACGGCGAGGACGTGACGGGCGTGGAGGCGGTGATCGGCTACCTCCACACCGGCTTCGAGAAGAACATGGAGCAGAAGACGTGGTGGAAGTGCATCACGTACCCGGAGCGCATCGACTACGTCTCGTTCCAGAACAACGAGTTCGTGTTCGTCGGCGCGGTGGAGAAGCTGCTCGAGCTCGAGATCCCGCCGAAGGCCACCTGGATGCGCACGCTCTTGAACGAGCTGAACCGCATCCACTCGCACCTGGTCTGGCTCGGCACGAGCGCGCTCGAGCTGGGCGCGATCTCGATGTTCTGGTACGCGTTCCGCGAGCGCGAGCAGATCCTCGACCTGTTCGAGCTCGTCACCGGTTATCGCATGCACACGCGGTACTTCCAGGTCGGCGGGCTCGCCGAGGACATCCCGCGCGGCTTCTACCCGGAGACGCGCAAGTTCTGCGACTGGATGCCGCGGGCGATCGACGACTACGAGACGCTGCTCTCCCGCAACAAGATCTGGCTCGAGCGGACCGAGGGGCTCGGCCTGCTCTCGGCGGAGGACGCGATCGCCCTCGGCCAGTCGGGGCCGGTACTGCGCGGCTCCGGCGTCGACTGGGACCTCCGGAAGAGCGACCCGTACCTCGCGTACGGCTCGGTCGACTTCGACGTGCCGGTCTACCAGGCGGGCGACGTCTACGCGCGCTACCGCGTGCACATGGACGAGATGCGCCAGTCCGTGCGCATCGTCGAGCAGTGCCTCGACCGACTCGAGCAGATGGACGGCGAGCCGTGGATCGCCGATGACCGCAAGGTCGTGCTGCCGCCGCGGCACGAGCTCCACACCTCGATGGAGTCGCTGATCCACCACTTCAAGATCGTCACCGAGGGCTTCCGCGTCCCGGAGGGCGAGGTGTACTACGCGATCGAATCGCCGCGCGGCGAGCTCGGCTGCTACATCTGCTCCGACGGCGGCCCGAAGCCGTGGCGCGTCAAGTTCCGCGCCCCGTCGTTCGTCGCACTCGAGGCGACCGCGACGCTGATGAAGGACGCGCTGATCGCCGACATGATCGCGATCGTCGGCTCGCTCGACACCGTCATGGGTGAGGTCGACAGATGAGCACGCTGTACGAGGCGATCCAGGCCGAGCGCGCGAAGTACCCGGAGGGATCGCGGAGCGCCACGCTGCACGCGCTGCGGCTCGCGCAGGAGGAGCACGGCTGGCTCTCACCCGACGCGCTCCGTGAGGTCGCGGAGGCGCTCGACGTGACGCCTGCCTACTGCAAGGCCGTCGCCAGCTTCTACGACATGTACCACCTCGCGCCGGTGGGGACGCACCTCGTCGAGGTGTGCACCAACCTCTCGTGCGCGCTCGCGGGCGCGCAGCGCGTCGTCGACGCGTTCGAGTCCGAGCTCGGTGTCGCGCCGGGCGAGACGACTCCCGACGGCGAGGTCACGTTCCGGACCGTCGAGTGTCTCGGCGGCTGCGGGTACGCGACCGTCGTCGCCGTCGACCACCGCTACCGCCAGTTCGTCGGCCCGGACGACGTCCCGGCGATCGTCGAGGAGCTCCGTGCCGACGCGTGAGGTCCTGCTCGCAGGCGCCGACGAGCGCGACCTGACGAAGCTCGCCGAGTACCAGGCGATCGGCGGCTACGCCGGAGTGCCGAAGGCCCGTGCGATGTCGTCCGACGACCTGATCGCGGAGCTGCAGACGGCGAATCTCCGCGGCCGGGGCGGGGCCGGCTTCCCGATGGGTCGAAAGGCGTCGCTGATCGACCGCTCGAGCCCGAAGCCGAAGTACCTCGTCGTCAACGCCGACGAGTCGGAGCCGGGCGCTTTCAAGGACCGCGAGGTGATGGCGCGCGTGCCGCACCGCCTGATCGAGGGCTGCCTGATCGCCGCGCACGCGATCGAGTCGCGCGACGTCTACATCTTCATCCGCGGCGAGTACCTGACCGAGTACGAGATCCTCAAGGCTGCCGTCGACGAGGCGCGGGCCGCGAACCTGTTCGGCGACGTCGAGATCACCGTGCACCGCGGCGCCGGCGCCTACATCTGCGGCGAGGAGACGGCGCTGCTCGACGCGCTCGAGGGGAAGCGCGGCCAGCCCCGCCCACGGCCGCCGTTCCCGCCGGTGCAGGGCCTCTACGACGCGCCGACGCAGATCAACAACGTCTGCACGATCGCGACGGTGCCGACGATCATCGAGATGGGAGCGGCCGAGTTCGCGAAGATCGGGCCCGAGAGCTCGCCGGGGACCGCGATCTTCTCCATCTCCGGCAACATCGCGCGGCCCGGCAACTACGAGCTCGTCCTCGGCACGCCGATGCGCGAGCTGATCTACGACCACGCCGGGGGGATCGCCGACGGCCGCGAGCTGAAGGCCGTGATCCCGGGCGGCTCGTCGGTGCCGGCGCTCTCCCCCGACGAGATCGACGTGCCGCTCGACTACGACTCGCTCGGCAAGATCGGGACCTTCTTCGGCGCCGCGTCCCTGATCATCGTCGACGACCGCTGCTGCATGGTTCAGCTCGCGCTGCGCTCGACCAAGTTCTACATGCACGAGTCGTGCGGCAAGTGCACGCCGTGCCGCGAGGGGACCCGCTGGATGGTGCAGCTCCTCGAGAAGATCGAGAGGGGCGACGCCGAGCTCTCCGATCTCGACCTGCTGTCGTCCGTCGGCTCGCGCATCCTCGGCCGCTCGCTGTGCGCGCTCGGCGACTTCGCGGTGTACCCGGTCGCGAGCTACCTGAAGAAGTGGCGGGACGAGTTCGTCGCGCACATCGAGCTCGGGCGCTGCCCTTACGGCGGCGAGTCGTCCCTCGAGGGGATCGTCGCGCCGCTCGACGCGCACACGCACCACCCGACGGTCGAGGTGCCGGCATGAGCGTCGACATGGTGACGCTGACGATCGACGACCGCGAGGTGTCGGTGCCGAAGGGCACCGGCCTCGTCGAAGCGGCGATGGCGGCGGGGATCGAGATCCCGGTCTTCTGCTACGAGCCACGCCTCGGCGATCCCGTCGGCGCGTGCCGCATGTGCCTCTGCGAGGTGCAGCCGGGCCCGCCGAAGCCGCAGGCCGCGTGCACGCTCCAGGCGGCCGAGGGGATGGTCGTGCGCACGGCGCTCACCTCTCCGATGGCGCGCGACGCGCAGAACGGCACGCTCGAATTCATCCTCGTCAACCATCCGCTCGACTGCCCGGTCTGCGACAAGGGCGGCGAGTGCCCGTTGCAGGACCTGACGTTCCGCTACGGACCGGGGAACACGCGCATGACGTTCCCGAAGCGGACGTTCGAGAAGCCGATCCCGATCTCGCCGCTGATCGCGCTCGACCGCGAGCGCTGCATCCTCTGCTACCGCTGCACACGGTTCTCGGAAGAGGTCGCCGAGGACGGCCAGCTCGTCGCGGTGAACCGCGGCGCGCAGTCGGTGATCGCGACATTCGAGGACGAGCCGTATCGCGGCGCGTTCTCCGGCAACGTGACGGAGCTCTGCCCGGTCGGTGCGCTGACCTCGACGCAGTACCGCTTCGAGGCGCGGCCGTGGGAGATCCAGAACGTCCCGACTGTCTGCGGGCTGTGCCCGGTCGGCTGCAACATCTCCGCGACGACACGCGAGGGGAAGGTCAAGCGCATCCAGTCGCGCAACCACCCCGAGGTCGACGAGGGCTGGCTGTGCGACAAGGGCCGCTTCGCGTACGCGCACCTGAACGCGCGCGACCGCATCACCGCGCCGCTCGTCAAGGCGGGGCCGCGCCGGTTCGAGCAGGTCTCCTGGGAGGAAGCGCTCGACGCCGCCGAGTCGACCCTGCGCGCAGGCGGCTCGTCCACCGTCACGGCGCTCTCGGGCAGCGAGTCGGTCGAGGAGGCCTTTGCCCTCGCAAAGTTGATGCGGCGCGGGCTCGGCGCGAACGAAGCCGTCCTCCCGGAGGAGGTGCCCGACGGCCTCGATGCCTACCGCGCGGCCCTCTCGGCGCTTCGCGATGCGAAGACGATTGCGGTGCTCTGCGACGAGCCTGTCCTCGACCGCGCCCCCGTGGTCGACCTCTGGCTGCGCTCGGCGCGCCGGAAGGGCGCGACGATCACCTACGGGATCCCCGCGGGCGACGTCGACGCGCTCGTCACCGATCACGCCGGCCCGAGCTACGGGGCCGCCGACGTCTACTACCTGCCGCGGACACCGAACGGCCGCGGCGTCGCCGACGCCTGGAGCGCCGCGGGCGACGGCGAGCCCGGCGACGAGAAGCCGCGCCTGCTCGTCATCTCCGGCGACGAGGCGGCGACCGATCCGTCGGTGCGTGCGATGGCGGCCGAGGCCGACTTCGTGCTCGGCATCGGCATGTTCGAGTCGAGCTTCCGCGGCATCGCCGACCTCGTCCTGCCGGGAACGAGCTACCTCGAGCGCGACGGCACGACCGTGAACCTCGAGGGGCGGCTGCAGCGCCAGCGCCGTTCGGTGGTCGCGCCGGTGCCGGACGTGACGATGTTCATCTCCAAGCTCGCCGAGCGGTTCGACGTCGAGGTTTCGCCCCATGTCTCGGTGCTCTTCGACGAGGTGGCGGAGCGGTGCTTCGGCGGGATCAGCTTCTCCGACGTCGGGCTGCGCGCCGAGCTGCCGCCGCGGGCGGAAGCGCGCGGCGAAGAGGTGTCGGACACAACCCCGGTGTCAGACACCGGGCTGCGGCTCGTCGCGTATCGCCCGCTGTTCAGCGGAGCGGCGGTCGACCGCACGCCGGAGCTGCAGTTCCAGCGGCCCGACGCCGAGGTGCAGCTCTCGCCCCAGGACGCGAGCACGCGCGGGATCAAGAACGGCCAGACCGTGACCGTCTCGTCGAACGGCACCTCAGTCGAGCTGCGCGCGCGAATCGCGAAGGACCTGCGCGCCGGTGTCGTCCGCGTCGCGAGCGAGCACGCCCGCGACCTGCACGCGACCGTGGAGATCACGCCGTGACCCGCGAGGCGTGGTGGATCACGATCCCGAAGGCGTTCATCGTGATCAACGTCGTGATGGTGTTCTTCGCGTTCACGACGTGGCTCGAGCGCAAGCTGCTCGGCCGCATGCAGCTCCGGTTCGGGCCGAACCGGGCGGGCCCCAAGGGCCTCCTGGTGCCGATCGCCGACCTGCTGAAGCTGATCCGCAAGGAGGCGTTCGCGCCGATGGCGGCCAAGGAGCCGCTGTACATCATCGCGCCCGTCGTCTCGATGTTCACCGCGCTCGCCGCGTTCAGCGTCATTCCGTGGGGTAACGGCTGGACCGTCTGGGGCCACCACATCGAGGGTCAGGTCGTGAACGTGCCGATCTCGCTGATCCTCATCTTCGCCCTCGGCTCGGTGGGCATCTACGGCTTCATCGTCGGCGGGTGGGCTTCCGACTCGAAGTACTCGATGCTCGGCTCGATGCGCACCTGCGCGCAGCTCGTCTCCTACGAGGTGTCGCTCGCGCTGTCCGTACTCGGCGTCGTGCTGATGGCGCAGTCGATCAACCTCGTCGAGGTCGTCCAGAAGCAGCAGGCGACGCTCTGGTTCTTCATCCCTCAGTGCGTCGGGCTCGCGGTGTTCCTGATCGGCGGCACCGCCGAGACGTCAAGACCGCCGTTCGACCTCCCCGAAGCGGATACGGAGCTGGTCGCCGGCTACCACACGGAGTACTCGGGCATGCGGTGGGGCCTCTTCCAGGCGGCCGAGTACATCAACATGATCACGCTCTCCGGTCTCTGCGTGACGCTCTTCTTCGACGGCTACCACTTCCCGTGGGTGCCGTGGCTCGACCAGTTCGGGCCGATCTGGTTCGTGCTCAAGCTGTTCGCGCTCGTGTCCACGTTCATCTGGCTGCGCGCGACCCAGCCGCGCCTGCGCTACGACCAGCTGATGCGGTTCGGGTGGAAGGTCCTCTTGCCGGTCGCGACCGTCAACGCCCTCGCGACCGCGTTCCTCGTGGTGCTGATCAAGTGACAGCGGCCCCCACCACACCCATGCGGGCCCAGCGCGGCGCTGCAAAGCTGCGCGCGCCTGGGTCTGGAGGAGACCGCTAATGGCAGTCGTTCCCAACACCCTCAAAGGCTTCGGCGTCACCCTGAAGCAGGTCTTCAAGAAGCCGATCACGCAGCAGTACCCGGAGTACAAGCGCCCCGTGTACCCGCGCTTCCGCGGCCGCCACCGCCTGCACCGGCACGAGAACGGGCTCGAGAAGTGCGTCGGCTGCTCCCTCTGCGCCGCCGCGTGCCCGGCCGACTGCATCCGCGTCGTGGCAGCCGAGAACACCGCCGACAACCGCGTCTCCGCCGGGGAGCGCTACGCACGCATCTACGAGATCAACATGTCGCGCTGCATCTTCTGCGGCTACTGCGAGCTCGCCTGCCCGTTCGACGCGATCACGCTCGGCAACGAGTTCGAGATCTCCGAGTACAACCGCGACGACCTGATCTACACGAAGGACATGCTGCTCGCCCCGCCCGTCAAGCGCGTGCCTGTCGCCGACCGCGACCTCTACGACACGCCCATCCCGTACTACAAGGAGCACTCCTAGTGGCGAATTTCCTCGTCTGGGTGGTGTGGTTCGTCGCGGCGTTCTGCTGCCTCGCGAGCGCGCTCGCGGTCGTGAGCTTCTCGAACCCGTTCTACTCGGCGCTGGCGCTGATCGGGAACCTCGCCTCGCTCGCCGTCCTCTACCTGCTGCTCTCCGGCGAGTTCGTCGCCGCGGGTCAGGTACTCGTCTACGGCGGCGCGGTGATGGTCATGTTCCTGTTCGTGATCGCCTACCTCGGCGACCGCACCGACGTGTCGCCGTGGTCCGGCGGACCGTCATGGCAAGTCGTCGGCGCGATCCTCGCGGGCGGTGCGATCCTCGCCGAGGTGTGCGTCGTCGTCGGTCTGAAGGCCGGTGGGTTCCTCTCGAAGCCGCAGCACGTCGGCCGGTCGTTCGGCTCGCCCGAGGCGCTCGGCCGCGCGTTCCTGACCGACCACCTGCTCGCGTTCGAGGTCACCTCGATCGTCCTCCTCGTCGCCGCCGTCGGCGGCGTCGTCCTCGGCTCCCATGCACGTCAGGAGAGCGATGCACGGGCCTGACATCCAGTGGTACGTCGTGCTCTCGGGCCTCCTGTTCGCGACCGGCGCGCTGGGCGTCATGTTGCGCCGGAACCCGCTGATCATCCTGCTCTCCGTCGAGATCATGCTCAACTCGGCGAATCTGCTGCTGATCGCAATGTCGCGGCTGCACGGTCGTGAGGACGGCCAGATCTTCGCCATCTCCGTGATGGCCGTCGCCGCGGCCGAGGTCGTCGTCGGGCTCGGCCTGATCGTCGCCCTGGGCCGCCGCAACGTCGAGCTCGACGTCGACAAGCTGAGGACCTTGCGAGGCTAGATGACTGCCGCGTCCTGGATCTGCCTGCTCCTGCCGCTCGCGTCGGCGTTCGCCATCACGTTCGCGGGCACCCTGATCTCGCGACGGGTCGCGGGCTACATCTCGACGGTTACGACGATGGGCGCCTTCGCTGCAGCCGTGGTCGCGTTCGTGGACATGGCGGGCAAGAGCACGTCGCACCGCGGCGCGGTCACGACCTCGTGGACCTGGCTCAGCGCCGGCCCGTACACCTTCGGGCTCACGCTCCTCACCGACCAGCTCTCGATCATGATGATGCTGATCGTCACCGGCGTCAGCGCGCTCATCATCGCCTACTCGGTCGGCTACATGGACGGCGAGGACGAGGAGCGGCGCTTCTTCGCCTACATGTCGCTGTTCGTCTTCTCGATGCTGCTGCTCGTGCAGGGCGGCAACCTGCTGCTGCTGCTCGCCGGCTGGGGCATGGTCGGGCTCTCGAGCTACCTGCTGATCGGCTTCTACCAGCAACGCGAGTCCGCGGTCCAGGCGGCGAAGAAGGCGTTCGTCATGAACGCGTTCGGTGACGCGACGATGGCGCTCGCGCTGTTCCTGCTCATCCAGCACACCGGCAAGCTCGACTACGCCGGGGTGTTCGCGGCGTCGCCGCACGGCGGCGCGATCGCGAATCTGATTGCGCTCGGTCTGCTCGGCGGCGCACTCGCGAAGTCGGCGCAACTCCCGTTGCACACGTGGCTGCCGGACGCAATGGAAGGCCCGACGCCGGTCAGCGCGCTCATCCACGCGGCGACGATGGTGACTGCCGGCGTGTACCTGATCGCGCGCTGCCATCCCTTGTTCGAGAACGCGTACGTGATCCAGGACCTCGCGGCCGGGCTCGGCGCTGCGACCCTGCTGATGGCAGGTCTGATCGCACTCGTGCAGACCGACATCAAGCGCGTGATCGCCTACTCGACGATGTCGCAGATCGGCTACATGTTCGTCGGCGCGGGCCTCGGCACCTACCCGAACGCGATGTTCCACCTGATGACGCACGCGTTCTTCAAGGCGCTGCTGTTCCTCGCCGCCGGCATCGCCATCCACGCCGTCGTGGGTGAGCAGGACATCCGCAAGCTCGCCGGCATCGGGAAGCTGATGCCGTTCACGAAGTGGGTGTTCCTCGTCGGCTCGCTCGCGCTCGTCGGCATCGTGCCGTTCGCAGGCTTCTTCTCGAAGGACGCGATCATCTCGTCCGCGCTCGACCACGGCTGGTACGGCGACGTCATCTACGTCGCCTGCCTCGCCGGCGCGTTCCTGACCGGCGTGTATACGTTCCGGCTCTTCTTCATCGTGTTTACCGGCGAGCCGTCGGCGTTCGCGCGCGAGCACTTCCACCGCCATCACGATCAGGAAGGCCCGATCTCGATGGTCTGGACCGTGGGCACGCTCGGGGTGCTCTCGGTCGTCGGCGGCCTGCTGCAGTTCGCGCCCATCTGGCATCCGCTCTCCACGTGGCTCGACCCGGTTGCCCGGCCGATCGTCGAGGCGACGACGACGCAGGAGTGGGTCACCTCGGCGATCGCGATCCTCGTCGGCCTCGCCGGCATCGCCGTCGCCTGGGCCGTGTACGGCGCGAAGCGCGTGCCGGTGCCACGCTCGCTGCGGCTCTTCGAGAAGAAGTTCTACTGGGACGAGCTGTACGACCTGATCTGGTACCGCACCGGCGACCTCGTCGCGCGCGGGTTCTACGCACTCGTCGAGGCCCCGCTGATCGGCGGCTCGATCACCGCGGTCACCGGCGTCGTCGGCTTCGGCTCGCGTGAGCTCTCCGTCGCCCAGAACGGGCTCGTCCGCTCGTACGCGCTCGCCCTGGCCGGCGGCCTCGCCGTCCTCACCGTCGTCTTCCTCGCGGTGCGCTGATGCTCACCACGGCCCTCATCGTCATCCCGGTCGCCGGCGCGCTGCTCGTGGCGATCGCCCCGCTCTCCGGCTACTGGCTCGGGTCGCTGGCCGCGCTCATCTCGCTGGTCGAGGTCGGTGTCTGGATCACCACGGCCGCACGCTTCGACTTCTCCTCGTCGGCACTGCAGTTCGACCAGCGCGCGTCCTGGTTCTCCGATCTGCAGGTGAGCTGGCACGTCGGCCAGTACCGCTTCTCGCTGTGGTTCATCGGGATGACCGTCGTCGCGATGGCCGCCTGCACGATCTACGGCTGGTGGCTCGGGCGCGACCGTGCGCGGGCGTACTTCGCGCTGATGCTCCTCCTGACCGGCGCGATCGTCGGCGTCTTCACCGCGCAGGACCTGCTGCTCTTCTACGCGTTCTTCGAGGCGATGCTGATCCCGCTTTACGTCCTGATCGGCGTCTGGGGTGGGAGCGACCGCCTGAAGGCGACCATCACCTTCGTCGTCTACACGGTCGTCGGGTCGCTCCTGATGCTCGCGGCGATCATCGTCTTCGGGCTCCAGCAGGGGACGTTCGACATGACCCGGATGGGCACATCGTCGTCGGATTGGCTGTTCCTCGGCTTCGTCGTCGCGTTCGCGATCAAGTCGCCGATCTTCCCGCTGCACGGCTGGCTGCCGATCACGTATCGCGAATCGCCGGCCGAGGTCTCGGCGGTGCTGTCGGGCATCGTCGGCAAGGCGGGCCTCTACGGCCTGTTACGGATCGCAATCCCGTTCTTCCCGCAACCGGTGCACGACTGGCGGATCGTCATGCTGATCCTCGGGTCGGTGTCCCTCGTCTACGGCTCGCTGCTCGCGTTCCGTGCGCCCGACTTCCGCGGCGTCGTCATGTACTCGTCGCTCGCGCAGGCAGGACTGATCGTCCTCGGCCTGTTCGCGTCGAACTCGCTCGGCTTCGACGGCGCCGTGCTCCAGATCGTGAACCACGCGCTCGTGTCGACGGCGCTGTTCCTGCTCGCCGGCATGATCGAGCGCCGCACGAGCACACGCGGCGAGTTCGCGCTGCTCGGCGGCATGGCCCGTGGCCGGCCTGCGCTCGCGACCCTGATCATGGTCGTCGGGATCATCTCGCTCGCCGTGCCGCTCTCGGCGACCTTCGCCGGTGAGTTCCTGATCCTCGCAGGCGTCTTCCAGCAGGGCTGGCTCTGGGCCGTGATCGGCGCCGCCGGGATGGTGCTCGCAGCGATGTACATGCTGCGCGCGATCTCGGCCGTCCTGCACCAGGATGTCGGCCCGGCGGTGAGCGAGCACGCGCTCGACCTCCGCCTCGGCGAGCTCGCGATCGTCGTGCCGCTCGTCCTCTGCCTGATCGGCCTGTCGGCCTGGCCGAACCTGATCGCCGGCCGCACGTCGGCCTCGACCCCGTCCGGGTGGACGCAGTACGCACCATGATCGTGAAGCCGCACATCGACTGGTTCGCGCTCTCACCATCGCTCGCGCTGCTCGTCGCCTCGGGGTTGCTTCTGATGGTCGCCGTGTTCGTGCCGCGCGGCGGCCGCAAGGCGACGTCCGCGTTCGTCGCGTTTTCCGGTTTCGTCGCGTCGGGCATCTGGGCAGCATTCCTCGACGACCGCTCGCCGAATGCGACAGCGCTCGTGCACGACGCGATGTGGCGCGACCGCTGGAGCGCGCTCGCGCAGGTGATCCTCGCGGGGTCGGGCGCCGTCGCCGTGCTCCTCTCCTACGGCGAGCGGATGCGCGATGAGCATGTCGCCGAGTACTACGCCCTGCTGACGGCCGCGGGCGCCGGCATGGCGTTCTTCGTGCAGGCCGGGAACCTGATGACGCTGTTCCTCGGGCTCGAGTGGTTCTCGATCTCGCTCTACGTCCTCACGGCGATCGACATCGACCTCGTCGGCTCTCTCGAGGCCGGGCTGAAGTACCTCGTCATCGGCGCCGTCGGCTCGGCGACGTTGCTGTTCGGCTCGGCGCTCGTCTACGGGATCACCGGCGAGCTGGCGTTCGACCGGATCGCGGCGGCCGGGCACGCGCACGACGCGATGCTCGTCGTCGGTCTCGCGATGATCATCGTCGGGCTGATGTTCAAGTCGTCGGCAGCGCCGTTCCACATGTGGACGCCTGACGCCTACCAGGGTGCACCGACGCCGGTGACCGCGTTCATGTCGTCGGCGACGAAGATCGCCGCGCTCGTCGTGACCTACCGCATCCTTGTCACGGCGTTCCCGCACGATCAGCACCTCTGGCGTGCCGCAATCGCCGTGATCGCGATCCTGTCGCTCGCCTGGGGCAACATCGCGGCGCTCGTGCAGCGGAACGTGAAGCGGATCCTCGCCTACTCCTCGGTGTCGCATGCCGGCTTCATGCTGATCGCGGTCGCGGCAGCGAACCCGCTCGGCGAGCGGGCGCTTCTCTACTACCTCATCCCCTATGCCGCGATGTCGCTGGGCGCGTTCGGCGTCGTCGCGGCGCGCGAGCGTGAGCTGCAGCGGCCGGTCACCCTCCAGAACCTCGCCGGCTTCGGCTGGGAGCGGCCGTTCCTTGGCGTCTCGATGTGGGTGTTCTTGCTCGGGATGCTCGGGTTCCCGCTCACCGGCGGGTTCATCGGCAAGTTCTACGTCTTCGCCGCCGCCTACGACCACGGTTACTGGTGGCTGATCGTCGCCGGGGTGATCGCGACGATGATCTCCGCCTACTACTACCTCGGGATCGTGCGGGCGATGTACTTCCGCGATGCGGCCGAGCTCCAGCTCGCCCCTGCCGGCGGCTCGCCGCCGTTCGACCCGCTCCTCACCGTCGGCGTGACGATCGCGCTCGTGGTCACCGTCGGGTCGTTCTTCGCCGTGCAGCCGCTGATCGACGTGGCGCGCAGCGCCGCGAACGCGCTACCGCTCTGAGGTGCTCAAGGCTTGGCCGCGCGCACGAGCGCGACGCGGCGGACGAGCGGGCCGGCCGCCATGCACGCCTTGACCGCGAAGACGACGAGCGCGGCGGTGAGCGCCGACGCCCCGAGCGTCGGCAGCGAGCCGGCCGCCGTCTCGGGCGACCGTGCGGCGCAGGAGAGGACGAGTAGCGCGAGGGCGAGCGCCCAGAGCAGCGCCTGCACGCCGACGACCGCGTCCTCGCGGCTGTCGAGGAATGCGCCGAACGTCTCGAGCGCAGAAACGGCGGCGAACGGGATCGCGCCGAGCAGCGCGTAGAAGGCGAGGCCGTGGGAGCCGCGTCCGTCCGCGTAGAACGCGGCGATCGCGAGCAACCCCGGAAGCACGCGACGCATCCCCCAGTAGCTTCGCCCCCGGACCGGACGGTCCTTCTATTGTCCCGGGCATGGCGACACTCACATGGCTGGGACATGCGTCGTTCCGTCTCGACACGGACGACGGCAAGCGCATCTACATCGATCCGTTCCTGCAGGGGAACCCGTCGACGCCCGAGGCGGAGAAGACCCCGGAGCGATGCGATGTGATCGCGATCACGCACGCCCACGGCGATCATATGGCGGACGCGGTCGACATCTCGAAGGCGTTCCCGGACGCCGAGATCGTGGCGATGGTCGAGCTGAAGCCGTGGCTCGGTAAGCAGGGCGCGAACGTCGGCGACCTACCCGGGATCAACAAGGGCGGCACGCAGGAGATCGACGGCGTCAGGTTCACGTTCGTCGACGCCAGGCACTCGTCGGGCACGCCCGACGGCGGCTACGGCGGTGAGGCGGCAGGGCTCGTGATCAGGTTCGGCGGCACGTCGATCTACTTCGCGGGCGACACCTGCGTGTTCGGCGACATGGCGTTGATCGCGCGCCTGTACAAGCCCGACGTCGCGGTGCTGCCGATCGGCGACTGGTTCACCATGGGGCCGGAGGAGGCCGCGGTCGCCCTGGAGCTGCTCGACAACCCGCGCTGCGTCCCGTGCCACTACGGCACGTTCCCGATCCTCAGCGGCACACCGGAAGCGCTGGCCGGGCTCACCAGTGCGAAGCTCGAGCCGATCAAGCCGGGAGAGAGCATCGAGCTGTGAGGGAGCGGTGGTTCGGAGCGACAGGCCGGCGCGTGCCGGAGATCGCGCTCGCGGGCGACCTCGAGCTCGAGGGCGCGCTCGTGCTGGACGGCGTGGACGACGAGGCGATGCGGACGGCGCACAAGGCCGGGCGGCCGGTCGTCGTGCGTGCGCACACGGCGGACGACGTGAAGGCGGCGCTCGCCCGGCCGGAGGTCGCCTCGGCGCTCGTCGACGACCCCGCGCTGCTCGACCTCGACCTCACGGAGCTGACGTATGGCTGAGCCGATCGTCGCGACCTTCTCGATCGCGGCCTGCGACCTCGCCGCGGGCCAGTGGGGCGTTGCGACGCAGTCGAAGTTCCTGGCAGTCGGCTCGGTGGTGCCCTGGGCCGAGCCGCACGTCGGCGCGATTGCGACGCAGGCGTACGCGAATCCCCGCTACGGCCCCGACGGCCTCGCGCTCCTCCGCGAGGGCCTGTCCGCGCAGGAGACGGTGGAGCGCCTGACCGCTGCCGACGACGGCAGCGCGCACCGCCAGCTGGGCGTGGTCGACCGCGAAGGTCGGTCGGCGACGTTCACCGGTGCGGAGTGCATGGACTGGGCGGGCGGGATCGCCGGCCGGTGCTTCGCGGCGCAGGGAAACATCCTCGTCGGCGAGGAGACGGTCGCGGCGCTCGCGGGCACGTTCGAGCGGACCAAGGGACAGCCGCTCGCAGACCGCCTCGTCCAGTGCCTCGCCGCGGCGCAGTCCGCGGGCGGCGACAGCCGCGGCCAGCAGTCTGCTGCGCTCCTCGTCGTCGAGTGCGACGGCGGGTACGCGAACCTGAGCGACACGCTCGTCGACCTGCGCGTGGACGACCACGAGACGCCGATCGCCGAGCTGGCGCGGCTCCTCGAGGCGCACACGCTCCTCTTCGGGAAGACGCCTCGCGCGGACTGGGTCGAGGTCGACGACGACCTGCGCACCGAGGTCGAAGGGCGGCTGCACGCGCTCGGCTACGACGGCGACTTCGAGAGGGCGTTCACCGCCTGGGCGGGCGCCGCGAACCTCGAGGAGCGCGTCGACGGCGCCGAGCGGATCGACCCGGTCGTGCTCGCGGAGCTCCGCGCCCGGTGAGCTCGGGCTACGAGGTCCTCTCACTCGACGACCTGCCGCGGCTCACCTCGACCGACGGCGAGTTGACGCTGCTCCCGCTGCGGCGCACGGTCGGCTTCCGGCCGTTCGGCGTGAACGGGTGGCTCGGCGCACGGAAGGGCGACCGGATCATCGAGCGGCACCGCGAGCAGGACGGCGACGAGGAGCTCTACGTCGTCGTGCGCGGCCGCGCGACGTTCACACTCGCCGACGAGACGTTCGACGCTCCGGCAGGAACGCTCGTGCACGCCGTGCCGGGGACGCTCCGCGAGGCGTTCGCGGCCGAGGACGACACGATCGTGCTGGCGGTCGGCGCGGAGCCCGGCCGGGTGTGGGAGCCGGCACCCTGGGAGGACTTCTACGTCGCGTTCGCCCACCGGGCCGCGGGCCGGGTCGACGAGGGCCGCGCGATCGTCGCGGACACGCTCGCGCGCCATCCCGGCACGTGGCAGGGCCCTTACAACGCGGCGTGCTTCGAGGCGCTCGCAGGAGACGACGACGCAGCCTTCGAGCACCTCCGGGTCGCCTACGACCGCGCGCCGGCGACCATCGCAAAGCACGCCCCGAACGACGGCGATCTCGCCCGGCTGCAGGCGAATCCACGCTGGCGGGAGATCTTCGGGTGAGTCACCTGCACGTCGACGAGCTGGACCGGATCGAGCTGGACGACGGCTTCGAGTGGCGGCCCGTGCGGCGCCGGTTCGACATCCGCGCGTTCGGCGTGAACGCCTACGCACCCGGATCGACCGGGCAGGTCGTCGAGGAGCACACGGAATCGGCGCTCGCACACGAGGAGATCTACCTCGTGCTGCGCGGCCGCGTGCGGTTCACCGTGGACGGGAACGAGCACGAGCTCGGGCCCGGCGAGCTGGTCTTCGTCCGTGACCCCGCGCTCCGCCGCGGAGCCGTCGCGGCGACCGACGACGCGATCGTGCTCGCCCTCGGCGGCAAGCCGGGCGCGGCGCACGAGCCGTCGGCCTGGGAGACGATGTTCGCGGCCGTTCCCGCGATCCGGGAGGAACGCTGGGACGACGCGATCCGCATGCACGAGGAGGCGCTCGTCGAGCATCCGGACAGCGCGCCGCTCCTCTTCAACCTCGCGTGCATCGAGTCCCGCGGCGGCCGGCCGCTCGACGCGATCCTGCACCTCCGGCGGGCGATCGAGCTCGACCCGAAGTGGGCCGCATACGCAGCGAAGGATCCCGACTTCGACCCGATCCGGGCCGAGCCGGGCTTCCCCGCCTAGCGGTCGCCCGGGAGCCGCGCCCCGGCCGCCAGGGCGCGAAGCGCGGGCACGGGATCCGACTCGGGGCGCGCGACCAGCATCACCGCACCGTGCGCGTCGTGCGGGACGAGCGCGTCGACGAGAAGCTGCAGGCCGACGGCGAGCGCGAACGCCTTGTGCGCCTGCTCGCCGCCGAACGGCACGAGCTCCTCCGGCCGCGCGCGTCCCGCGAGCACGTCGCCGTACGTGACCGCCCCCATCGACACGTCGGCGACGACCGGCTTGCCGTCGGAAGAAGGAATCGCGATCGCGAGCGGGTTCGTCCCGACGAGCGGCGGGCCGCCGAGGTCGCGGTCAGCGCCGCAACGAGCCCGCCGAGCGCGAGCGTCCGCACCCAGTAGCCGAGCGCGCCGGTCGGGAACGTACGCGTGCAGACGACGAGCCGTGCCTGCACGGGCGGGTCGTCGAGCTGCGCGGCAACGGCGGCGGCGAGCGTCAGGTAGCCGAGCCCACCACAGCCGTCCCACAATTCGTACCCGGCCTCGGCGGTGACCCGCTCCGGCCGGACGTCGACCGGGAGCGTCTCCCACGTCTCGAGCCACTCGATCCGCGAGAGCCCGTGTCCGAGGGAGCCGCGCTCTTCCGCGTCGAGGAAGTGCGCCGCGAGCGTCTCGACGTCCTCCGGCGCGAACCCGAGCGCAGCGAGCCGCGGACGCGCCTCGTCGCGCCTCATCTACGAGACGAGCGGCAGCGTGCGGGTGAAGCCGCCCGCGCGGCTCGCGTCGATCGCCTCTGCGATCGCGGCGATCTCCGGCGTCACGTGCGGCCGGCCCTCGTCGCAGGCCCGCCGCAGGTCCGGGTCGAGCGGGACGCTTCCGAGCAGCGGCACGCCGAGCTCCGTTGCGAGGCGCTCGCCGCCGCCGGCGCCGAAGATCTCCGACGTCATGTTCTCGACAACGCCGACGACGCGCATGCCGGTCTTCTTCGCCATCGTCGCCGCGCGCGACGCGACCTCCTGCGCGAGGGGCTGCGGCGTTGTCACGACGACCGCCTCCGCGCGCGGGAGCAGCTGGCCGAGCGAGATCGAGACGTCGCCGGTGCCGGGCGGCATGTCGACGACGAGCACGTCGATCTCGCCCCAGTGCACGTCCTGCAGGAACTGCTCGAGCGCACGGTGCAGCATCGGCCCGCGCCACATGACCGGCTGGTTGTCGTCGAGGAAGAACCCGATCGACATGAGTCGCAGGTCGTGCGCGACCGGCGGAACGATCATCTTGTCGACCACGACCGGCTTCTGCGAGATGCCGAGCATGTGCGGGATCGAGTGGCCGTAGATGTCGGCGTCGAGCACACCGACCTCCTTGCCGCTCTGCGCGAGCGCCGAGGCGATGTTGACCGTCAGGGACGACTTCCCGACGCCGCCCTTTCCGGAGGCGATCGCGATCACGCGTGTCGTCGCAGCGAGCTGGATGCCGCGCTGCTCCACACCGCCACGGAGCCGCGTCGTGAGCGCGGCCCGCTCGTCCGGGCTCATCACGTCGAAGTGCAACTCGACCGTGTCGACACCGGGCAGCGAGGCGACGTGCTCGTGCACCTGATCCTCGAAGCTCGAGCGGAGCGGGCAGCCCGCAACCGTGAGCGCGATCGTCACCTCGACACGCCCGCCGTCGAGCTCCACGCCGCGCACCATCCCGAGCTCGGTGACCGGGCGGCGGAGCTCGGGATCGATCACGTTCCCGAGCGCGGCCAGGATCTCGTCACGGCTCGCCATGAGGCGAGGGTACCGGGTGGAACAGCAGCCCCGACGTGAGCTTCGGGTAGAAGAAGGTGGATTTCTGCGGCATCGTCTCGCCTGCGTGCGCGAACCGTGCGACCTGCTCGAACGTGACCGGCTCGAGCAGGAACGCCGCGCCTGCTTCGCCACGGTCGACCGCAGCGACGGCGTCGGCGGCCGACGACGTGTAGGTGACGCCGACCGGCTGCAGCGACTCGACGACACGCGGGCCGAAGTCGTCGTCCGTCGCGACTCGCAGGTAGCGGCCGTCGCGATAGAGCGTGACGCCGCCGTCCGGCGCAGCGACCTCGTCCCCGGGCACGTCGCCCACCGACTCGGCGAGCCGATGCGTCGGGAAGATCTCGACGCCGGGCGAGCGGGCCGAGACGAGGATCGCGAACGTGTGCGTCGCGAGCGGGTTTTCCTCGCGATAGGCGACCGCCGTCTCGTAGCGATGGTGGCCGTCGGCGATCAGGAGCGGCGTGTCGAGCTCGAGCTCGTCGCCCTCGACCGGCCAGACGCGCGTGCGCACGCCGCTCTCCTCGACGTCCATCGCGGGCTCCCCGGCGGGACGCTCGACGACCGGGTCGGCGTCGTAGAGCAGGAAGATCGGCTCGAGCTGCGTGTGCGTCGCCCGGAGGAGCCGGAGGCGGCTCTCCTTCGGCCCGGCGTGCGTGCGCTCGTGCGGCAAGACCTCGCCGTCCTCGTACGGCGTGACCGGGATCGACGCCGCGACACCCTCGCGCGTCCGCGCGACCCCATCCGGACCGGCGTAGTCCTGGGCGACCCACCAGTAACGGGCAGGCTCCTCGCGGAGCATGCCCTGGCGGCGCCACGCGACAAGGTCGCGCGCGGCATCCTCCGGCGAGCCCGGCAGCGTCAACCGGACGACGTTGTACGGGCTCCGGGCCAGGTAGTCGAGGCGCGCCGCGTCGGAGATCACGTCGTACGGAGGCGCGACGAGGTCCGCGAGATCGCCCGCCACCGAAGCGTCGTACCGGAGTGCTGGGAACGGCCGGATCCAGGGCACCTCCTGCAGACTAGACAGGTGATTCGCACTCTTGCCGCAGCAGGCAAGTGGATCGACCGCGTCGGGCTCGCGGTGCTGTTCCCGCGGGCGGACCTCGTCCTCCCCTCGCTCTGGGAGCAGGTGTCGGGGCTGCAGGAGATCGACTGGAACGCCGAGCCGATCAACTTCCTCTGGTGGGCGAAGGACGCGCTGCCCGAGGAGGGACGGGCCTGCGTCGGGAAGCACGTCGGCCGGGTCGCGTCCTGCGTGGCGCCGCGGCTCGTCCCCATCCTCGTCGCGGCGAACGGCGAGAGCCCCGAAGAGGGCGATCCCGTCGTCGAGGCGATCCGCAGCCTCGGGCCGTTGACCGGGCCGAGGCTGCGCGAGGTGACCGGCCTCGAGAAGAAGAGGGTCGACCGATCGCTCGCCTCCCTCCATCACCGGCTCGTCCTCACGAACGCCCACCTGGTCGACGAGGGCAGCACGTGGGGGTCGCTCGCCCACGATCTGCTCGCCCGCAAGTGGAAGGTGCCGAAGCGCCTGCCGGCCCGGGACGCAGCGAGGCGCCAGCTGGCATCACTCGTGCTCGAGCAGACCGGCGAGCTGACCGCGGCCGATCTCGCCGGCGTCTTCGGGTGGCGTCGCAAGGAGGCGGCGGCGATCCTCGACGAGGTGGGTTTCGGCCGCGACGACGAAGCCGGCTTTCGCATCTGGACGCGCCGATAGGCTCGGCCTGTGACGATCGCCGAGCTGCAGGAGGACCGCGTCGTCGAGGGCGTCTACGCGGTGCGCATGAAGCGGAAGCTGCGCACGAAATCGGGTGCGCCCTACCTCGCGCTCGAGCTCGTCGACCCGACGGGTCGCGTCGAGGCGCGCGTCTGGAACGACGTCGAGCTGCTCGACGGGCGCTTCTCGGAGGGCGACGCGGTACGCGTGCTCGCGCGGGTGGAGAAGTTCCGCGACCGGCTGCAGCTGGATGTGCGGTCGCTCGAGTCGGCGGACGTCGACCCGCAGACGCTGACGCCGGTCATGCGCCGCGACGGCGAGGAGCTCGGCGGGTTCCTCGAGTTCCTCGTCACCGAGGTCACGCATCCTGGCCTTCGGGCGACCGTGGAGAAGACGCTCGGCGATAGAGATCTCGCCGCGTATCCGGCAACGTTCGACGACCATCATTCCTATGCGGGCGGGCTGCTCGAGCACACCGTCGGCGTCGCGTCCCTCGCGCGCGAGACGGCGCAGCTCCATCCGCGCCTGCGCGGCGACCTGCTGCTCGCGGCGGCGCTCCTCCACGACGTCGGGCGCACGCTCGAGCTCGGG
>JADMIO011678495.1_pt1 | contig 38693 bp, 47 predicted proteins | sample 8958161 | NCBI WGS metagenome assembly JADMIO01 (sample SAMN16585339, study PRJNA669376) | soil metagenome | isolation source: Crop rotation soil | place: USA: Cullars Rotation, Alabama | collected 2011 | reverse complement strand
TATGGTGAAAGTTGGAACCTCTTACGTGCCGATCAGATTAAAACGAAAGGCCCAGTCTTTCGACTGAGCCTTTCGTTTTATTTGACCATGTTGGTATGATTTAAATTAATACGACTCACTATAGGGTCAGTGCGGCCGCGACTTCAAGTCACGTGAATTCCAAGCTTCGGATCCCACTGTGCTGGAAAGCGGGCAGGCGTGGGTGAGCACGGCCGTGTCGGTCGTGTTCCTGGCCCTCGCGGCCGGGTCGATCCTCTACGTCGTGATGGAGCTCCTGAACGTCAGCCGTGCCTTCGGGTCGAAGTCGGCCACGACCTACGGGATCCTGCTCGGGCTCATCCTCGGCTTCGGGACGGACTTCATCCTCGTCGCGGCGGGCGCGTAGCCGAGAGGACGGCGAGGTCGCGGCGCGACCAGGTGACGCGCGGCTCGAGGCCGGCCGCGCGGAGCCACTCGAGCTGATCGGGCACCGTGTCTGGGAGGTCGAACCCGGGCGTGCACGGGATCACGGCGTCCTCGGGCCGCTCCGGGACGACGACGTCGGCGAGGACGAAGCGACCACCCGGCGCGAGCGCCGCCGCCACGCGCGCGAAGAGATCGGCCTTTCCGGCCGCGTCCAAGTGGTGCACGGCGAGCGTGGAGACGACGAGGTCGAACGGGCCTTCGGGCAGCGGATCCTCCAGGCGTGCGACGCGCAGGTCGGCGTCGGGGAGGGCGCGCCGCGCTTCCTCCAGCATCTCCGGGCTCACGTCGATCCCGGTCAGGTGCGCGCCGGGGTGGCGCTCCAGCACGCGGCGCGCGGTCTCGCCCGTGCCGGTGCCGAGCTCGAGGATCCGCGCGGCGCGTAGCCCTTCCGTCGCGCGCACCGTCTCGGCCTGGAGCTCCGGGTAGTCGGGGATGTCCTCGAGCATCGAGTCGAGGTAGCCCTCGGGCACGAAGCGGTAGTCCGCCATGCGCCGACGATAGCCTGGCTCGGCCGTGCCCCTCGCCTCCGTCTATCCGCTCGTCACCGCGCGGGCCCTCGCGCGGCCGTTCACGTACGAGGTGGACGACGACGTCGAGCCGGGGAACGTCGTCGAGGTGGCGCTGCACGGCGCGCGCCGCCGCGGCGTCGTCGTCTCGCTCGACGACGCGGCGCCGCCGGGGATCGAGCCTGCGCGCGCGGGGCCGGTGGTCGACCGGCTGCCGGCGCCGCTCGTCGAGCTCGCGCTCTGGCTCGCGGAGTACTACGGCTCGACGCCGGCGCGGGCGCTCCAGCTCGTCGCGCCGGTGCAGCGGCGGCGGCGTGGGGAGCGGGCGGAGCCGGCGGCGCGCGAGGCGCTCGCGGGCGAGGCGGAGCCGGAGCGGCTGAGCGACGCGCAGCAGCGCGCGCTCGCGCGGATCACCGGGCTCCTCGACGGCGGGGGCGGCGGCAACGTGCTGCTGTACGGCGTCACCGGCAGCGGCAAGACGGAGGTGTACCTCCAAGCGTGTGCGGCGGCGCTCGCGCGTGGGCTCGGCGCGATCGTCCTCGTGCCGGAGATCGCGCTCGCCCCTCAGACGCTGGGGCGGTTCCGCGCCCGCTTCGGCGACCGGGTGGCGCTGTTGCACTCGGCGCTGACGGACGCGGAGCGGCGCGACGAGCGGGAGCGGATCGCGGCCGGCGAGGCGCCGGTCGTCGTGGGCGCGCGGTCGGCGGTCTTCGCGCCGGTGCCGCGGCTCGGCCTGATCTGCGTCGACGAGGAGCACGACGCCTCGTACAAGCAGGACTCCGACCCGCGCTACGACGCTCGCACCGTCGCGGCGAAGCGGGCGGGGCTCGAGGGCGCGGTCGCGGTCTACGGCAGCGCGACGCCGCGGCCGGAGAGCTGGGAGCGGCTCGAGCGGCTCGAGCTCGGCAGCCGGCTCGGCGCGGCGCTGCCGACGGTGCGGGTCGTCGACCTGCGCCGTGAGGCCGGCTACCCGCTCTCGGCGCCGCTATTGGCGGAGCTCGACGCGGTCGCGGCGGGCGGCGGGAAGGCGATCCTCCTCCTGAACCGTCGCGGCGTCGCGCCCGCGCTGCACTGCCGGGCCTGCGGGCTGACGCCGCGCTGCAGGTTCTGCGACGTCGCGCTCGTGCTGCACGGCGACGGGCGGCTGCGCTGCCACCACTGCGGCTGGTCGGAGCCTGCGCCGGAGGTGTGTCCGTCATGCGAGTCGGCGGAGCTCGCGCGGCTCGGCGCGGGGACGCAGCGGCTGGAGCGCGAGCTCGCGGCGCGGCTTCCGGAGCTCGAGCGGATCCGGCTCGACGCGGACGCGGTCGCGCGTCCGGGCGCTCTGGCGGCGGCGCTCGGGCGGTTCGCGGCGGCGCGGGGGGCCGTGCTGCTGGGGACGCAGATGGTCGCGAAAGGACACCACTTCGCCGGCGTCGACCTGGCCGCGGTGGTCGATGCCGACACCGGCCTCGGGCTGCCGGACTTCCGTGCCGAAGAGCGCACGTTCCAGCTCCTGACGCAGCTCGCGGGGAGGAGCGGGCGTGACGCTCCGGGACGTGTCCTCGTGCAGACCTTCCAGCCCGATGCGCGACCGGTCGTGCTTGCAGCGCGGCACGACGTGGCGCGGTTCCTGGCTGGCGAGCTGGAGCGGCGGCGTGCGCTCGGCTATCCGCCGTTCCGGCACCTCGTGCGTGTCGTGGTCGCCGGCCCCGAGCCGGAGTCGCCGGTGCGGGCGCTCGAGGAGCTGCGCGCCGGGCTTCCTGCGGTTGCCGAGGTGCTGGGCCCTGCGCCGCTGCTGCGGCTCCGCGGCCGCTACCGAGCCCAGCTCGTGGCGAAGACGGAGCGTCCGCGCGCGGTTGCGGCGAGGGCGGGCCGGCTCCTCGCCGCCGCCGCGCCCGCGATGCGCCGAGCCGGTCTCACCGTCGTCGTGGACGTCGACCCGCAGAGCCTCTAGGCCGCGCGCTCGGCCGCGAAGCGCGCCAGGATCCAGCTCGCGTCGAGCGGCTCGCGGCGGTAGGGCTTGCCGTTCACGAGCACGAAGTCGCCCGTCCGCGGGTCCATCGGCAGCCGCGCCTCGGCCGGGTAGTTGCGGTTGTGGCGCTCGATGAGCGCGTTCGTCTCGTCGAAGCGCCAGCCGCGCGCGACCTCGAGCCACCGGCGCGTGAGTTCCTCCGGCCGGTTGCCGACCTCCGCACGAAGCTCCTCCCACGCCTCGGCCAGCCGCCGCTCGTGCTCCCCGACGGCCCGGTCTATCTCGCGCAGCCGCACCATCCAGGGCAAGGGCCCGCCCAGGGCCGAGAGGTACGAGTGCGGGTCGGGCCGGAAGTTCCGCAGCCGCCGCCGCAGCGGGCGCCCGACGACCGGGCTCCCCGGCAGATCGGTCTCCAGCACGCGCTTCACCGCGCGTCGCGCGGCGTCTCCGGCCGCGTCGCGCCCTGGCTGAGAATGGCTTGCCGCTCGCGCTTGTCCACGGCAAAAGTCTGCCCGTTCCTAGACTGTGTCTGTGGCCGAGACCGAAGACGTCACAACCGAGGAGGAAGAACAGCAGCGCGACCCCGAGCAAGAGGCGCGCCGCCGCCTCGCGCTCGCGCAGGTCCGCCAGTACCCCGACCCGGTGCTCCGCATGAAGGCGCGTGAGGTCGAGAGCTTCGACGACGAGCTCGTCCGTCTCGTCCAGCGCATGGGCCGCCTGATGCACGACGCGGTCGGGGTCGGCCTGGCCGCGACGCAGGTCGGCATCCTCCGCCGCGTCTTCGTCTTCCAGCGCCAGCCCGAGGACGAGGAGGCCGAGCCCGAGACCCTGGCCGTCGTCAACCCGTCGATCGTAGAGCGAAGCGAGGAGACCGAGGTCGACGACGAGGGCTGCCTGTCGCTCCAGGGCGTGCACGTCCCGGTCGAGCGCAACACTGCCGTGACCCTCGAGGGCGCCGACGAGCACGGCCGGCCGGTTCGCTACGAGCTCGCGGACCTCTCCGCCCGCGTCGTCCAGCACGAGCTCGACCACCTCGACGGCATGCTCATCCTCGACCGGACGACGGACGAAGCGCGGCGTGAGGCGCTCGGGACGCTGCGGCCGCGACTGTCCTGAGTGGCGCGCCTCGCCGTCGCCGCCACGGCTCCCCTCGGCGCCGACGTCCTCGAGCGGCTCGCCGCCCGCCACGACGTCGCGGCGCTGATCACCAGACCGGATCGGCCGAAAGGACGCGGCCGCCGCCCCGGCCCGCCGCCCGCGAAGGAGACGGCGGAGCGCCTGGGCATCCCCGTGCTCCAGCCGGAGCGGCTCGACGGGTCGCTCGACCTTCCCGCCGCCACGATCGTCGTCGCCGCCTACGGCGCGCTGATCCCCTCGGCGCTCCTCGACCGCGCACTCTGGCTCAACGTGCACCCGTCGCTCCTGCCGCGCTGGCGGGGAGCGGCGCCGGTCGAGCGCGCGCTCATGGCCGGCGACGAGGAGACCGGCGTGACGATCCACCGGACGACGGCCGAGCTCGACGCCGGGCCGATCGCGTCGCAGCGCGCGTTCCCGATCGCGCCCGAGGACGACGCCGGCGCCGTGTACGCGCGCGCCGCCGAGGTCGCCGCCGAGCTCCTCGACGAGGTGCTCGCCTCCGCCGCGCCGCGCTTCACGCCGCAGCCCGAGGAGGGCGCGACCTACGCCGAGAAGCTGACCGCCGCCGACCGCGAGCTCGACTGGGCGCAACCGCCGCAGCAGCTCCTGAACCGGATCCGCGCGCTCTCGCCGCACATCGGCGCGCGCGCCGAGCTCGACGGCCGGCGCGTCACCCTCTGGAGGGCGCGCCTCGAGGACGGCCGACTCGTCCCGGTCGAGGTGCAGCCGGAGGGTCGGCGCCGGATGACCTACGACGAGTTCCGCCGCGGCCTGCGGTGATCGCGCCGGCGCGGCGGGCGGCGTACGAGGTCGTGCGCCGGGTCTTCGAGGAGGACGCTTACGCCGACCGTGCCTTCGCGACCGCTGCGGCCGGGCTCGACCCGCGCGACCGGGCGCTCGCGCAGCGGCTCGCCTACGGCACCGTCCAGCGGGCGCGGACGCTCGACCACGCGATCGACACCCTCGGCCGCAGGTCGGTGCGCAAGCTCGACCCGCCGGTGCGGACGGCGCTCCGCCTCGGCGCGTACCAGCTCGGCTTCCTCGAGAGCGTGCCCGCGCACGCGGCGGCGAACGAGTCGGTCGAGCTCGTCCGCGCGGCCGGGCTCGAGCGTGCCGTCGCCTTCACGAACGCGGTCATGCGGCGGCTCGCGGAGGGCATCCGGCCGCTCCTCGACTCGCTCCCCGAGGGGCCGCTCCGGCACTCCTACCCGGACTGGATCGCCGAGGTCTGGGAGCGCGACGCCGGTCGCGACGAGGCGCTCGCCCTCATGCGGTCACAGAACGAGCCCCCGGAGACGGTCGTCCGCGTCGTCCGCGGCAAGGTGGACGGCGAGCCGACGGACGTGCCGGGCGCGCTCCGCGTGCCGCGGGTCGACGAGCGCGCGCTCGCTGAGGGAGGGGTGTGGCCGCAGAGCCGCGCGTCGCAGCTGGCGGGGCTCGCAGTGGACGCGCGGGAGGGCGAGCGCATCCTCGACCTCTGTGCAGCGCCGGGCGGCAAGGCGACGATGCTCCGCGGCGAGGTGGTCGCGGTCGAGCTCCACGAGGGCCGCGCGCGCGAGCTGGAGGAGAACGTGCGCCGGCTCGGCGCGGCGAACGTGCGGGTCCTCCACGCCGACGCGCTCGACCTGCCGCCGGAGCTGATCGGCTTCGACCGCGCGCTCGTGGACGCGCCGTGCTCGGGCCTCGGCGTCCTGGCGGCGCGCCCCGACCTGCGCTGGCGCGCGAAGCCGCTCCCGGAGCTCCAGCTCGCGCTGCTCCGCGCCGCGGCCGAGCGCGTCCGTCCCGGCGGGGCGATCGTCTACGCGGTCTGCACGATGAACGCGGACGAGAACGAGGCCGTCGTCGATGCATCCGGCCTCGAGGTAGACACGTCCCTCGTGGAGGAGTGGCCGCAGTTCCGGCACCCGCGCCGGCCGGAGTTCCTCCTCACGCTCCCGCACCGGCACCAGACCTCCGGCTTCTTCATCGCTCGTCTACGCGTCTAGGAGCAACGGTGCCCGAACGGCAGCCGCGTCTGCCACACGCGTCCTGTCGCTCGGTTCGTGATCCTCAGCCTCACGCACTCCGCCACCGGAACCCTGAAGTCACCCGGGAAGAGCGTTCCCGAGCCCACGACGCCGGGACGCGACGACGCAGGCGTGCTCGCGGAGCAGCTCTTCACGAGCAACGTCGCGGTCGGCTTGCCATCCTCCCCGTACGCGAGCAATGCCGGCTTGGGACCGGCGCCGCGCACGGTCAACGCGAGCGAGCGCCGGGCCCGCACGATCAGCGCAACCTTCGCGACGGCGTATCCGTCGCGTTTGCCGAGCCCTTCGAAGACCCGGCGCGACGCATACCAGCGGACGCCGCGAAGCTCGACAGGGCCGATCACGACGCGGTACCCCCGCGCCTCGAAACGTGGATCGTTGAAGGTCGTCGGCGCGGAAGTCTCGCCTCTTTGTGCGCAACCGACCTGTTTCGCGACGCTAACCCCCGACGCCGCCGCGCCGAGAGCGCAGGCGAGGATCGGCACGAGGCCGAGAACCGCGACGCGCCTCATGGCCGCAGCGTACGCCGAAATTAGACTCAGCGGCCATGCCCTGGAAGGACTGGATCCGGACGGTCGAGGTCGAGCCGTCGCTCTACGCGGCCGACCTGTCGCGCCTCGGGGAGCAGTGCGAGACGCTCCTCCGCGCCGGCACGCGGATCTTCCACTTCGACGTCGGCGACGGGCACTTCGTCCCGCCGATCACGATGGGGCCGATCGTCCTCCAGTCGATTGCGCCGCTCGTCCACCGGCTCGGCGGCGTCCTCGACTGCCACCTGATGATCGAGGAGCCGCAGCGGCACTTCGAGGCGATCGCCGAGGCTGGAGGGGACAGCGTGACAGTGCACTTCGAGGCATGTCCCGACCTGCCGGCGGTGGCGCGCACGGCGCGCGAGCAGGAGCTCGAGGTCGGCCTCGCGTTCAAGCCGGAGACGAGCCCGGAGGACGCGGCCGCGGCGGCGGAGGGCTTCGACCTCGTCCTCTGCATGTCGATCGAGCCCGGCTACTCGGGGCAGCCGTTCATGCCCGAGGCGCTCCCGCGCATCCGGCGGCTGCGCGAGCTCCTCGGCCCTGAAGTGCCGATCCAGGTCGACGGCGGGATCGGCGAGGAGAACGCGCGCGAGGTGCACGAGGCGGGGGCGACGCTCCTCGTCGCGGGCACCGCGGTCTTCGGCCACGAAGACCTGCCGCGCGCGTACCGGCGGCTCGTGCAGCGGCTCGGGTGAGCCTGCGCGGCGCGCTCGTCCTCGTGCTGCCGGAGCCGCGGCTCGAGGCGATCCGCGCCCGCTTCGACGCCAAGGCGGTGGCGACCGGGATCCCGCTTCACATCACGCTGCTCTTCCCGTTCGGCCTCGGCGAGGGCGGGCTCGAGGAGGTCTTCGCGCCGTGGAGCCCGCTCCGGATCTCGCTCACCCGTGTCGAGGTGTTCCCGGAGGCGGCGGTCTGGCTCGCGCCCGAGCCGGTCGACGAGCTCCGCAGGCGGATCCTCGAGCTCTACGCGCGCTACCCGCAGTACCCGCCGTACGGCGGCGAGTTCCCCGACCCGACTCCGCACGCGACCGTCGGCCAGCCGGCCGACGTGGCGGACGCGGTGCGTGCGGCGGCCGAGCCGCTGCTTCCGATCGAGCTCGAGGTGGGTGCGGCGACGCTCATGGAGGAGGTCGCGCCCGACTGCTGGCGGGCGGGGCCGAGGTTTCCCTTCGAGGGCGCTGCGTGAGCCTCGAGCGGGCGCTCGAGCTCGCCGAACGCGGCCGCGGGACGACGCATCCGAACCCGATCGTCGGCGCGGTCGTCGTCCGGGACGGCGAGGTCGTGGGGGAGGGGTGGCACGAGCGGGCGGGCGGGCCGCACGCCGAGGTGGGCGCGCTCGAGGCGGTGGGCGAGCGTGCCCGCGGCGCGACGCTCTACGTCACGCTCGAGCCCTGCACGCATCACGGCCGCACGCCGCCGTGCGTCGACCGCGTCTTGGAGGCCGGAGTGGCGCGCGTCGTCGTCGGCTCGCTCGACCCGAACCCGAAGGCTCGCGGCGGGGTCGAGCGGCTGCGCGCGGGCGGCGTCGAGGTCGAGGTCGTCGACTCGTTCGAGGCGCGGCGCCAGAACGAAGCCTGGCGGACGTGGGTCGCGCTCGGCCGGCCGTTCGTCACCTACAAGGTCGCGGTGACGCTCGACGGGCGGGTGGCGGTGCCGGGCTCGCGCTGGGTGTCGGGCGAGGAGTCGCGGCGGCTCGTCCACGAGCTGCGCGCGGCCTCCGACGCGGTGGCCGTCGGGATGGGAACCGTGCGGGCGGATGCGCCGTCGCTCACGGCACGCGGAGTGGGGGCGACGCGTCAGCCGCGCCGGCTCGCGTTCGGGCGGGGCCCGCTGCCGGAGGGCTCGGAGCTCGAGCTGCGGTCGGGGGCGCCGGCGGAGGAGCTCGCGGCGCTCGGGGCGGAGGGCGTCCAGTCGCTCCTCCTCGAGGGCGGACCCACGCTGGCCACGGCCTTCCTCGACGCGGATCTCGTGGACAAGCTGCTCGTCTTCGTCGCGCCGGTGCTCGGCGGCTCCGGCCCGCGGTTCGTCGGCGACCTGCGAGACTCGCGCCCGCTCGCCCGTTTCGAGGCGACCCGCGTCGGTGATGACCTCCTCCTGAGCGCCTATGTCCACGAGCCCTGACACGCACCCCGCGCACCGTGCCGACGACCAGATCGTGACGGTGCTGTCGCAGTGGCTCGCGCGGCACGTGACCGACGAGGAGCTGCGCACGCGCGTGGAGGCGATCGGCATCGGCGATCTGTCGCCTGAGCAGTCGGAGGCGGTCACGGAGCTCCTGTCCGACCTCGGCGCCGACCGCGGCCAGAACGAGATGCTCGTCCGCGAGACGCTCGAAGCCCTCGCCCTCGGCTGAGTAGCCTTCCCGGCGTGTTCACCGGGATCGTGCGGGAGCGAGGCCGGCTCGTCGGCCGGAACGGCAGCGACCTCCTCGTCGAGGCGCCCGAGACGGCCGCGAGCACGCACGTCGGCGACTCCGTCGCGCTCGACGGCGTCTGCCTGACCGCGACGGACGTGTCCGACGGGCGCATCGCCTTCCACGCCGTGCCGGAGACGCTCGCCCGCACGACGCTCGCCGCGCTCGAGCCGGGCGCCGAGGTGAACGTCGAGCCGGCGCTTCGGGCGGGCGAGCCGCTCGGCGGCCACTACGTCCAGGGCCACGTCGACGGCGTCGGCCATGTCACCGACACGACCCCCGAGGGCGACGGTCTGCGCCTCCGCCTCGCCCTTCCGCCCGAGCTCCTCCGCTACTGCGTCCCGAAGGGCTCGATCGCCGTCCAGGGCGTCTCGCTGACGATTGCGGCGCTCGACGACGACGGCATCGAGATCGCGCTCGTCCCCCACACGCTCGCCGCGACGACGCTCGCGAGCCTCCGCCCCGGCGCCGAGGTCAACCTCGAGGTGGACGTCCTGGCGAAGTACGTCGAGCGGCTCGTCGCCAGGTGACGGGGCTACGATTGCCCGGATGAGCGTCCTGCACGAGGTCACCCCGTTCGCGACCGTCGAGGAAGCGATCGAGGACATCCGGCAGGGGCGCTTCGTCGTCGTCGTCGACGCGCCGGACCGCGAGAACGAGGGCGATCTCGTCGTCGCGGCGCAGTTCGCGACCCCGGAGGCGATCAACTTCATGGCCACGCACGGCCGTGGCCTCATCTGCCTCTGCCTCACGCCCGAGCGCTGCGAGGAGCTCGGCCTCCGCCCGGCGACGACCCGCAACGAGAGCCGCTACGGCACCGCCTTCATGGACTCGATCGAGGCGCGCGAAGGCATCACGACCGGGATCTCGGCCCACGACCGCTCGCACACGATCCAGGTCGCGATCGACCCGCGCCACAGCCCGGGCGACCTCGTCCATCCGGGCCACGTCTTCCCGCTCGAGGCGCGCGAGGGCGGCGTTCTCCGGCGCGCCGGCCAGACGGAGGCCGCCGTCGACCTCGCCGTGCTCGCCGGGCTCAATCCCGCCGGCGTCGTCTGCGAGATCATGAACGACGACGGGACGATGGCGCGCGTCCCCGACCTCACCGAGTACTGCCGGGAGCACGGCCTGCGGATGATCACCGTCGCCGACCTGATCGAGTACCGGCGGCGGCGCGAGAAGCTCGTCGAGCGGATGACGTCGGTGCGCCTGCCGACGGCCTACGGCGAGTTCGTCGCCGTCGCGTTCCGGGAGAAGCTGAGCGGCAAGCACCACGTCGCGCTCGTCAAGGGAGACGTGGACGGCGCCGAGAACGTGCTCGTCCGCGTCCACTCCGAGTGCCTCACCGGCGACGTCTTCCATTCGCTCCGCTGCGACTGCGGCGAGCAGCTCGAGCAGGCGCTCGCCCGCATCGAGTCGGAGGGCCGCGGCGTGCTGCTCTACCTGGCGCAGGAGGGCCGGGGGATCGGCCTGCTCAACAAGCTCAAGGCCTACGAGCTCCAGGAGGACGGCCTCGACACCGTCGAGGCGAACGTCGAGCTCGGCCTGCCGGTCGACGCGCGCGAGTACGGGATCGGCAACCAGATCCTGGCCGACCTGGGCCTGTCCACGATCCGCATCCTCACGAACAATCCACGCAAGGTGACCGGGATCGAAGGCTTCGGCCTCCGCGTCGTCGATCAGCTGCCGATCGAGACGGAGCCGAATCACGAGAACGCTCGCTACCTGGCGACGAAGCGTGAGAAGCTTGGCCACAAGCTGCACCACCAGGACGTGCGCTTCGATCCCGACCCGGAGGCCGCGTGACCGAGAACGCCGAGGAGCAGGAGCAGGGCTACCCGTTCGGCGCCGAGCTGCCCATCGTCGCGGCCGACGGCGAGGGCGACACGGAGCTCGCGCCGCCCGTCCAGCACGTGCCCGGCGAGCTCGTCATCCCCGACGACTACGGCGTCCTCGAGGGCTCGCCGAACGGCGCGCGGCGCGGCGTCGCCGTCGTCGTGGCGCGCTTCAACGGGGACGTCACGACGCGGCTCTTGGATTCGGCCCTCGCCGAGCTCGAGCGCGCAGGCGTGGACAAGGACGCGATCACCGTCGTGCCCGTCCCGGGCGCGTTCGAGCTGCCGATTGCGGCGATGGCGTTCGCGAAGACCCGCCGCTACGGCTGCGTCGTCGCTCTCGGCTGCGTCATCCGCGGCGAGACGCCGCACTTCGACTACGTCGCGGGCGAGGCGGCGAGCGGCCTCCAGCTGGCTGCGCTCGAGACCGGCGTTCCGGTCGCGTTCGGCGTCCTCACGGTGGACACGCCCGAGCAGGCCGAGGCCCGTGTGGACAAGGGCGCGGAAGCGGTTCGCACCGCGCTCGAGATGGGCGACCTCTTCGCGCAGCTCCGCACCTCGCACGCGGCCGCCAAGTAGCCGCGAGTAAGCCTGCGCGGCGCGGGTATGCGCCGTGCATGACCGAGATCACAGAGCAGCTCACGAAGTACCTGACGGACGCGCACTCGATCGAGGAGCAGGCGCTCGCGCAGCTCCGGACCGCGCCCGAGATCGCCGGCGACCCGGAGCTCTCGACGGCCTACCGCGAGCACCTCCGCGAGACGGAAGAGCACGAGCGGCTCGTCCGCGAGCTCCTCGAGGCCCGCGGCGCGAAGCCGTCGCTCACGAAGGACGTCGTCATGAAGGTCGGCGGCAAGGGCTTCCTGCTCTTCGCCCGCCTCCAGCCGGACACGCCCGGGAAGCTGCATGCGCACTCGCTCTCGTACGAGGCGCTCGAGCTCTCGTCGTACGAGCTCCTGCGCGGCGTCGCCGAGCGGGCGGACGAGCTGGAGGTCGCCGACGCCGCCAACCAGATCGCGGCCGAGGAGCGTCGAATGATGCGGCGGCTCGAGAGCACCTTCGACCGAGCCGTCGAGGCGTCGCTCCGCGAGGTCGGCCGCGACGACCTCACCGAGCAGCTGCGCAAGTACCTCGCCGACGCGCACGCGATCGAGGAGCAGGCGATCGCGCTGCTCGAGCGCGGGCCGAAGCTCGCCGGCAGCCCGACGCTCGCGCGCATCTACTCGGAGCACCTCGACGAGACCCGCGACCACGCCGAGGCGGTCGAGGAGCGGCTGAACGCCCTCGGCGGCGACCCGTCGACCGTCAAGGACGCCGCGCTTCGGCTCGGCGCGCTGAACTGGGGCGCGTTCTTCCAGGCCCCTCCCGACACGCCCGGGAAGCTCGCCGCGTTCGCGCGTGCCTTCGAGCACTTGGAGATCGGCGGCTACGAGCAGCTGCGACGCGTGGCCGAGCGGGCGGGTGACGCGGAGACGGCAGCGCTCGTCGAGCGGATCCTGGCCCAGGAGCGCGAGGCGGCGGACCGCATCGCCGGCGCTTTCGATGAGGCCGTGACGGCGTCGCTGGAGGCTCAGGAAGTGGCGAGCTAACGTCCCGGCGAATCCCAATGGGCATATAGGCGTTGACCTCTCTGCTGGAGAGAGTTACCTTCGATGGATGTCTGGCACGTGAGCCCTTTCCGGTGCGCCAGGTAAGGGCCTCCTACAGGAGGTAAGCCTCGAGCAACATGCTTCCGCCGAGATTGCCTGAACGGCTCGGACGTTGGGCGGCCTCGATCGGCGGCGTCGTGGCCCTCGTGCTGGTCGCCGGAGCAGGGAACATCGCTGCAGCTCGTTCGCCCTGCGGGTCGGCCTCCAACTACTTCGACGGCGCGTGGGCGCTCAACACCGACCGGTACGGCGCATCGGCGAGCATCCAGCCGTTCAACCCTGCTATCTGCGGCTCCTCGAGCTTCGGCACCGCCTGGTCGATGGAAACGGGCAAGGCTGCGTCAGACGGATATGCGCAGGCGGGATATGGGAACTTCGGGGGCTCGTACATGGTCTTCTCACCGGCCCGTATCACACGAAGTACTTCGCGGCACCGTCGGGCACCGCTCAGTACTGGGTGAACTACAACTTCAGCAACGGCCATCTCTATATGAACAAGGGCCTCACGACGCTCGACCAGACGACCTTCGACCCGGCGGTGTCGTGGACGGGGCCGTGGATCCCCGAGTTTTTTGGGGAGACGGGGCACTGCGAGAGCGACGTGCCGGGCGTGGCCGGCAACCGGGTCGCGTACACGTCGGTCAAGAAGATGGCCCGGGACGGGACGTGGAGCAGCATCCCGTCGCTGTCGCTTCGGACGCCGGACTGCACGAACTCCCGCTATCACCGGAACTGGAGCGTCCAGCCGACCTCGTTCGAGATCTACACCGATCCGCTCTAGAAGATGAGAGCAAGCATGCCCAGTCACCTTCTGTCTCGTCGCCGAGTCGTGCTGCTCGTGTTCGCTGCTGGCGCAGTCGGCGTGTCTCTCGGGGCCATGGCGTTCAGGTCCCATCCGGCACAGGCGACGCTCCCGCCGCCGTTTCAGGCTGCTCAGGGAGCGTTGAGCAGCACCTACGGCATAGAGACTGCCGCGGCCGCCTCGACGCGAGACGTGACGGTCACGCAACAGCAAGCCGTGAAGAACGCACTGACCAAGATGAGCCGCCCGCTGAATGCACCCGCGGAAGCGACACTCGTGACGGTCACCGACACGCACTACGTGAGTCACGCCCACCCGGGCGCGCCCGGCGTTCCGGTTCTCTCGAATCGGCCGGCGTGGCTCGTCCTGATCACGAACTTCAACGTGCCGATCGTGCGGCCGTACAAACCCGGCGCCCCGGCCGGAGCAGGGTCCTACACCGCGACGCTCGCGGTCTTCATCGACGCCCACACCGGCGAGTTCCTCGAAGCGGCAAGCCTCTCCAGCTGACGCGCGACGGGCGCGAGGACGCAGTTAGCCGTCGGCTACACTGCGCGGCCATGTCCAAGGTCTGCGCGGTCTGCGGGAAGAAGCCCTCGTTCGGGCACAACCGGAGCCACTCGATGGTGGCGACGAAGCGGCGGTTCGAGCCGAACCTCCAGCGCGTCCGCGTCCTTCTCGGCGGCAAGGCCCAGCGCGCGTACGTCTGCACCCGCTGCCTCAAGGGCGGCAAAGTGCAGAAGGCTCTTTAGAACTCGAATCAGAATGAGCAACGGAGCCTCCTGAAGCAGACGAGGCAGCAGCCGAGCGCGAGGAAGGCTTCGTGGATCTCGTGGCGGCGGTCGTAGCGGACGAGCAGCCGTTTGAAGTGGTGTAGCCAGGCGAAGGTGCGCTCGACCACCCAGCGGGCGCGGCCGAGGCCGGAGCCGTGCACGGTCTGACGACGGGCGATCTCTGGGGCGATTCCGCGCCGGCGGAGCTCGCGCCGGTACTTGTCGTGGTCGTAGCCGCGGTCAGCGGCGATCCGCTCGGGCCGGCGCCGTGGTCGTCCGACCTTGCCGCGCACCGGCGGCACGCGCTCCAGCAGAGGGAGCAGCTGGGTTACGTCGTTGCGGTTGCCGCTGGTGACCGTCCAGGCGAGCGGGATCCCGCTCGCGTCGACCAAGAGGTGCTGCTTCGACCCGTTTCTGGCTCTGTCAACCGGGCTCGGGCCCGTCGCGGCGCCCCCTTTTTCGCCTGCACGTGGCTGGAGTCGGCGACCGCCCGCGCCCACTCGATCTCGCCCGCCGCGCGCAGCTCGCTCAGCAGGAGCGCGTGCAGCCGCTCCCACACGCCGGCCTGCTGCCACTCGTCGAGGCGCCGGTAGCAGGTGGAGCCGCCGCCGAAGCCCAGCTCGAGCGGCAGATGACGCCACGCGATCCCGGTGTGCAGCACGAACAGAATCCCTTGCAGCGCCTGCCGATCAGGCAGCCGCTTCCGCCCCGGATAACGGAAGCGCCGCTCCACCCTCGGCAGCAGCGGCTCGATCCGCTCCCACAACTCGTCCGGCACGACCCACGGCGCGACGGCCATCGACACCCTCCCCAGCTTGATCACGGATGCCGACGGCGTTCGCCGTCAACCAGCAGGTCCCTTCATTTTGGTTCGAGTTCTTAGTCCTCGCTCAGCAACTCGAGTAGCCGCTCCGCGGTCGCGCACACTGCCGGCGCCGGCCACCCTGCCGGCAGGTGCCGGGCCCGATCCGCGTCGGTGACGTACACAGCCGCTGGAAGACGGGCGATCACCATGCCGCTCTGCGCGGCGTAGGTGTGAAGGATCTGGACAAGCTGCTCGGTGAGCACGTCGATCGAGAACTCGACGGTGGTCCGATCTGCCGGCTCGCCCGGACCCGCGCCGTAGACCCACGCACTCCCGCCGTCCGGCGTCTCGAACGAGATGATCCCTTCGTCTTCCACCCGCGCGGACTCGTGATTGTCGAGCGGCTGCGGTTCACGACCACACATCCGGTGAAGCGTCAGCTCGATCGGCATCCTGCGCTCTTCTTAGCGAGCAACCGCAGGCTTTGCCATCCGGTCTAATCCTGCGTGGAGGCGAGCCACGCCGTTTCGTCGTCGCTCGGGCGCATCGCGATCTCGAGCGACGCGATCGCTCAGATCGTCGGGCACACCGCGCCCGAGTGCTACGGCGTCGTCGGGATGGCGGCCAAGGGGCGGGTCGGCCGGCTGCTCCCGCTCGACCGGCTGAGGCAGGGGATCACGGTCGGTGGCGGGTCGGATGGCCTGACGATCGACCTCTACGTCGTCGTCGAGTACGGGCTCAACCTCGCCGAGGTGGCGGCGGCGATCCGCTCGCGCGTCGCCTACGAGGTGGAGCGGCTCACGGGCCTGCCCGTCGCGGCGGTCGAGGTGCACATCCAGGACGTCCGGGGCGCGAAGTGAGCGACCTCGAGCAGGCCCGGGCGCTCGCGCGCGGCGCCCTCGCGAGCCTCGAGCGGAGCCGGCAGCGGATCGACGACCTCAACGTCTATCCGGTGCCGGACGGCGACACGGGCAGGAACCTCGTGCTCACCGTTCGCGCGGTCGTCGAGGCCCTTGAGGCGTCGACCGCGACCGACCGCGCCGCGCTCGTCCGCGAGGCGAGCCGCGCGGCGCTCATGGGCGCCCGCGGGAACTCCGGCATCATCCTGTCGCAGATCGTCCGCGGGGCTGCCGAAGAGCTCGGCGCCGCCGAGGAGGTCGACGCCGCGACCATCGCTCGCGCCCTCCGCACGGCGAGCGACGCCGCCTACCGCGCGGTGCGGCGGCCGGTCGAAGGGACGATGCTCACTGTCGTCCGCGCGCTCGCGGAGGAGGCCGAGCGCGGCGCCTCGCTGCCCGAGCTCGTCCGCCACGGCGAGGAGGCGGTCGCACGCACCCAGGAGCAGCACGACGTCCTGCGCGAGGCCGGGGTCGTGGACGCGGGCGGCGCGGGACTCCTCGAGATCCTCCGCGGGATCGCGGCCGTCGCCACGGGCGAGGAGCTGCCGGAGGCCCCGCCGCGCGCCGCGACGCTCACCGTCGAGGCGATCCACCAGGAGCTCTCGCGCTACCGCTACTGCACCGTCTTCGTGGTCGAGGGCGACGACCTCGACACCCAGGCGCTCGAGGCCGAGCTCGAGCCGCTCGGCGACTCGCTCCTCGTCGTCGGCGACCGGAGCGCCCTCAAGGTGCACGTCCACACCGACGACCCCGGCGCCGCGCTCAGCCTCGCCACCGCCCGAGGCGCCGTCGAGGGCGTCGAGATCGCGAACATGCACCGCCAGACCGAGCAGCGCGAGGAGCGGCTGCTCCACGGGTCGGAGAACGCCACCGACGTCGTCGCCGTCGTCGCCGGAGCCGGGAACCGCGCGATCTTCGAGAGCCTCGGCGCCGCGCGGGTCGTCGAGGGCGGCCAGAGCATGAACCCTTCGACGGCCGAACTCGTCGCCGCGCTCGAAGCGCTCGCCGCGCCCGAGGCGATCCTGCTGCCGAACAACTCGAACGTGATCCTCACGGCCGAGCAGGCGGCCCGTGCCGCGGAGAAGCCGGTTGAGGTGGTGCCCACCGACTCGATTCCGGCCGGCCTCGCGGCGATGGTCGTCTTCGACGGCACCCACACCGCCGCGGAGAACGTCGCCGCGATGCAGGAGGCGATCTCCTCGGTCGCGACGGGCGCGGTGACGATCGCCTCGCGCGACGCCGTCCTGGACGGGCTCGCGATCCGGAAAGGGAACTACTTCGGCCTCGCGAGCGGCGACCCGGTCGCCGAGGGCCGCGACTTCGAGGAGGTCGCGCACGCCGTCGTCGAGCGGCTCCTCGCCGAGCCGCGCGAGGTGCTGACGCTCCTCCGCGGCGCGGACGCGCCTGAGCTCGGCCCGCTCGTCGCCGAGCTCGCGAAGCGGCACCCCGAGCTCGAGGTCGACGTCCAGGACGGCGGCCAGCCGCACTACCCGCTGCTCGTCTCGGCCGAATAGCCGAATAGGCTTTCCATCTTGGCGGCGCCGATCCGCATCCTCCTCGTGGAGGACAACGAGGTCTTCCGCGAGGCGCTCGAGCTCCTGCTCGGGCTCCGGTCGGACATCGAGGTCGTCGCGTCGGTGGGTGACGGGACCGAGGCGGTGCCGGCCTGCCTCGAGCACGACCCGGACGTCGTCGTGATGGACTTCCGCCTGCCGGGGATCGACGGCGTCCAGGCGACGGCGGCCGTCCGCGAGGCGTGTCCGAACGCGGTCGTCGTCTGCCTCACCGCCTCCGTGAGCGGGCGCGAGATCGAGGCGCTCTACCAGGCCGGGGCCGTCGCGTGCCTGCGCAAGGACCAGGAGCTCGAGGAGATCGTGGCCGCGATCCAGCGTGCGGCCGGCCGTCTCGCCGCGTGAGCCCGGGCATACTGACCGCGGCGAACACGGCGATCGTCGTCGACTCGACGGCCGACTTCCCGGAGGCTCCGCAGCGCTTCCCGAACTGGCGCGTGGTCCCGCTGTACGTCCGCTTCGGCGACGAGAGCTACCGCGACTACGTCGAGCTCGGCCCGGAGGAGTTCTACGCGCGCCTGCGCACCGCGACCGACCTCCCGAGCACCTCGCAGCCGACGCCGCAGGACTTCCTCGGGGCCTACCAGGAGCTGGGCGCATATGAGCGCGTCTATTCGCTCCACATCGCGAGTCGGCTCTCGGGCACGTTCGAGAGCGCGCGCATCGCGGCGGAGGAGATCGGCGGCGACCGCGTGCGGATGGTCGACACCGAGACGGCCTCGGCGGCGATCACGATGCTCGGCCTCGCGATCCAGCGCCGGCTCGAGGCGGGGACGACCGACGAGGAGCTCGACCAGCTCGTCGACCGCTACAAGCGGACGCACGGCCTCCTCTTCACGGTCGACACGCTCGAGTTCCTCGCGCGCGGCGGCCGCATCGGTCGCGCGCGCGCGATGGCGGGTCAGCTCCTGAACATCAAGCCGATCCTCACGATCACGGAGGGCGAGGTCGTCCCGGTGAAGCGCGTGCGCGGGAACCGGAAGGCGATGGAGGAGTTCGTGCGCGAGTTCACCGACGCGACGACGGACGGCCCGGCGCTGAAGGTGGGGATCGCGCACGCCGACGCGCCCGAGCGGGCGGAGGCGCTGCGGAAGATGGTGCGCGCCGAGCGGCCGCAGGCGGAGATCGAGGTGGTGACGGTCCTCGGCCCGGTCGTCGGCACGCACGCCGGGCCGGGCACCGTCGGCTTCTTCTGGTTCGCGGACACCTAGCTCTCGGCGATCGGCCGCCCGACGGTCAGGACGTCGCGAAGCTCCGGGTCGAGCTCGGTGAAGACCGGATCGGCCTGGGCGCAGAGGGCGTCGAGTGTCTTGCTGAAGAAGCAGCGGGCGGCGGCGGCCACGACGACGTCGAAGATCTCCGCGTCGGAGAGGCCGAGGTCGTGCAGGCGCTGCACGTCCGCTTCGGTGACCGCCGTAGCGTCGCCGGCGACCTTCTCGGCCAGGTCCATCACGGCCACGTCGACCTCGTCGAGACCCGCGTTCCGGTGGTCGACGACGACGTCCCGCACCTGCGCCGGCTCGAGGAACCGAGTCGCGAGCACCTTGCCGTGGGCGAGCGTGCAGTAGCTGGAGCGGAGGTTGCGCGCCGCCGCAATCGTCACGAGCTCGTATCGGCGCAGGTCCATCGAGCCCGAGATCGCGTCCCTCAGCTGGAGCCATGCCTCGTACACGGCAGGCCGGTGGGCGAAGAGCCGCGTGTAGTTCGGCACGTAGCCGAGCGCAGCGCGATCCTGCGCGAAAAGCTCGCTGTCTCCGATCAGCTCGACGAAAGCCATGGGACCCTCCTCGGTCGCATCCAAGTCGCTTCCTATACTCGATCGGGTCTGGGCGTTGCCGCGACATCGATCGATCCCCGCGTCGGGTTCGCGGGCACGGAGCCGCCACCCGAGTGGCCTCCGCCGCGCGGGAGGCCGCGGCCGGAGGCGCTCGCGCGCGCTCTCGACGTCCTCCCGGGAGTCGGGCCGGCGTTCCGGCAAAAGCTCGCGCGCCTGGGGCTCGAGACGATTCGGGACCTGCTCGAGCACCGGCCGCGCCGGTACGAGAGCGCCGTCCCGGAGCGACGGATCGCCGACCTGCGCGCCGACGAGGAGGTGACGATCGAAGGCGAGGTGCTGAGCGTCGGCGAGCGGCGGCGCGGCCGGCTGCGGATCCTCACCGCGCGGATCGGCGACGACAGCGGGACGACGACCGCGACCTGGTTCAACCAGCCGTGGTTGAAGGGGCGGCTGGCCCCCGGGACCCGGGTGCGCCTGCGCGGGAAGAGCGGTCGCTACGGCTTCGACGTGCGCTCGTACGACCTCGGCGAGGCCTCGGCGACGGCGGACTTCGCGCCCGTCTACCCCGCGACCGAGGACATCCCGCCCGGGCGCCTCCGCGGCCTCGTCGAGGCGGCGCTCCCGCACGCCGTGGACTTCCTCGATGCGCTCCCGGCCGAGACGCGCGGCCGGCTCGAGCTGCCGCTCCTTCCGGACGCGCTCACCGCGCTCCACCGGCCGCGCGACCACGGCGAGGCGGAGCTCGCGCGGCGGCGGCTCGCGTTCGACGAGCTGCTCGTGCTCCAGCTCGGGCTCGCGCAGCGCACCCGCGAGCGTGAGCGGGAGCGCGCGCCTGCGCTCGGCGCGCCGGGCGAGCTCGTGGCCCGGTACCTGGCCGCGCTGCCGTTCGAGCTGACGCCGCACCAGCGGAGCGCGATCGCGGAGATCGACGCCGACCTCGCCGGCTCGACGCCGATGCAGCGCCTCCTCCAGGGCGACGTCGGCTCCGGGAAGACGGTCGTCGCGCTCTACGCGCTCCTGCGCGCGGTCGAGCGAGGGCGGCTCGGTGCGCTCATGGCGCCGACCGAGACCCTCGCCGAGCAGCACTTCCTCACCGTCGAGCCGATCTGCGCGGAGCTCGGCGTGCGGGTCGGGCTCCTCACCGGCTCGGTGAAAGGGCGCGGGGAGGACGCGCAGATCGTCGTCGGCACGCACGCGCTGATCCAAGCGGGCGTCGACCTCGGCGAGCTCGCCGTCGCGGTCGTGGACGAGCAGCACCGCTTCGGGGTCGAGCAGCGGAAGGCGCTCGTCGAGGGGCGCTCGCCGCACGTCCTGCACATGACCGCGACGCCGATCCCGCGCACTTTGGCCTTGACCGTCTACGGCGACCTGGCCGTGTCCGAGATCGCCAAGCCGCCGGCGGCGCGGAAGCCGATCGTCACGCGCTGGATCCCGGAGGAGCGGGCCGTGGAGGCGTACCGGCGGCTGCGGCGGCTGCTGGACGAAGGCCGGCAGGCGTACGTCGTGTGCCCGCTCGTGGAGGAGTCGGAGACCTCGCGCGCGCGAGCGGCCGAGCAGGAGGCTGAGCGGCTCGCGCGGGCCGAGCTGCGCGGCTTCCGCGTGGGCTGCATGCACGGGCGGCTGCGGCCGGCGGAGCGGCGCGAGCTGATGCGCCGGTTCAAGGAGCGCGAGCTCGACGTCCTCGTCGCGACGACGGTGATCGAGGTCGGCGTCGACGTGCCGAATGCGACGGTGATGATCGTCCAGGAGGCCGACCGCTTCGGGCTCGCGCAGCTTCACCAGCTGCGCGGACGCGTCGGGCGCGGGGCGGAGCAGTCGTACTGCCTGCTCGTCTCGCGCGCGAAGGAGGAGCTGACGGAGAGCGCGCGGGAGCGGCTGGAGGCGTTGGTGGCGACGACCGACGGCTTCGAGCTCGCGGAGCGCGACCTCGAGATCCGCGGGGAGGGCCAGCTGTTGGGGACGCGCCAGTCGGGCTTGTCGGATCTGAAGTTCACGCGCCTGCGCGCCGACCGGCCGCTGCTCGAGCTGGCGCGGCGCGAGGCGGCCGCTTTGGTCGACCGGCCCGGCCCGCTGGCGGACGAGGTCGCAGCGCGCTTCTCGGGCGGCGAGCCGGGCGCGTGATCCTCGCTCCCGCCGCGCCGCCGGGCTCGACGATCGGCGTCGTCACCCCGGCCACGCCGGCGCCGGGCCGGTCGGTGGTCCTGCGCGGGATCGAGTGGTGGGAGGCGAACGGCTACCGCGTCAAGCTGGCGCCGAACGCGCTCGAGCGCTGGCGCGACTTCGCGGGCACGCCGGAGCAGCGTGCGCAGGATCTCCAGGAGCTCTTCGCCGACCCGGAGGTGCACGCGATCCAGACGATGCGCGGCGGCTACGGCTCGGCCGAGGTCGTCCTGCTGCTCGACTACGAGGCGATCGCCACGACCCCGAAGCCGTTCCTCGGCTTCTCGGACATCACGGCGCTGCATTGCGCGCTCGGGCGCTTCGCCGGGCTCGTCACCTTCTACGCGCCGACGCTGACGCGTTTCGCGGTCCGCCCAGTGCCGCCGCTGAGCGGTGATCGCCTGCTCCGAGTCCTACGCGGAGAGACGACGGGGCCTCTTCCGTACGACCCGGACGGGCCGCCGGTGCGGACGATCGCCGGCGGCCGAGCGAGCGGCCGGGTGGTGGGCGGCTGCCTGCCGGACCTCGTGCACACGTTCCTGACGCCGTGGGAGGTCGAGACCGGGGGCGCGATCCTCTTCTTCGAGGTCGCCTCGTACGGGCCGACGTTCGTCGACCGTCATCTCGTCCACCTCCGGCAGGCGGGCAAGCTCGAAGGCGTGGCGGGGATCGTGGTCGGCGAGCTGCCGGAGGGCGAGTGGGGCGAAGGACTCGGCCCCGACTGGCCGCGGGCGAGCACGCTCGAAGACGTGCTCGAGCAGCGGCTGGGCGACCTCGGCGTGCCGGTGCTGTACGGCCTGCCGATCGGCCACGGCGAGACACTCTCGACGCTGCCGCTCGGCGTGCGCGCCACACTCGACGCCGACGCGCGCACGCTGACGATCGACGAGCCCGCGCTCGCACCATGAGGATCATCGCCGGCTCCCGCAAGGGCCACTCGATCGCGGCTCCGAAGGGGCTCGACACCCGGCCGACCTCCGACCGCACCCGCGAGGCCGTGTTCAACATCGTCGCGCCGTGGGTGGAGGACGCCGATGTCCTCGACCTTTTCGCCGGCTCGGGCGCGATGGGGCTCGAGGCGCTCTCGCGCGGCGCGGCGCGTGCCGTCTTCGTCGAAGCCGACCCCGCCGCGTGCCGCACGATCGAGCGCAACCTCGACAAGCTCGGCCTGCGCGGCGAGGTCCGCTGCGCGGACGTCCTTGCGGCGATCGCGAACGAGCCCCGCCGCTTCGACCTCGTCTTCTGCGACCCGCCGTACGCGGAGCGCGACCACGAGACGCTCGCGCGCTACCTCCCGCGCCTCCTCACCCCCGACGGCCTGCTCGTCTTCGAGACCGCGGCGAAGGTCGAGCCGGAGCTGCCGCTCACCAAGCGCACGTCGAGGCGGTACGGCGCCGCCCGCATTACGCTCTTCGAGCCGTGATCACCGCCATCTACCCCGGCACGTACGACCCCGTCACGAACGGCCACGTCGACGTGATCGGCCGCGCGGCCGGGATCTTCGACCGCGTCGTCGTCGGCGTCGTCGGCACCCCGCAGCACAAGCAGCCGATGTTCACGCTCGACGAGCGGGTCGCGTTCCTGAAGGAGGCGCTCGCCGACTACGAGAACGTCGAGGTCGACCGCTTCTCGGAGCTCGTCGTCGACTTCGCGCGCAAGTGGGACGCGAAGGTGATCGTGAAGGGCCTGCGCGTCATCTCGGACTTCGAGTGGGAGTTCCAGATGAACCAGCTCAATCGCCAGCTCGCCCCGGACATCGAGACCGTGTACGTGATGGCGAGCCCACAGGTGAGCTTCGTCTCGTCGAGTGGCGTGAAGGAGATCGCCGCGTTCGGCGGCGACGTCTCGGAGCTCGTGCCGGCTTCGGTCGCGGAGAGGTTCAAGGTGCTCTTCCCGGACGGGAGGCCGGGCACGCCCGAGAATCCCGGCGAATGAGGCCCGCGGCCACGTCGGTCCGCAGGAGTAAGATGCCGCGGACATGGACGTCCTCGTCCTCATCGACAAGCTCGACGACCTCGTCCACAACGCGAAGGCCGTGCCGCTGACCGACCAGGTGCGCATCGACCGCGAGGAGATCTACGACATCCTCGACCAGATGCGCGCGACGATCCCCGAGGAGATCAAGCAGGCGCGCTGGATCGTGAAGGAGCGGCAGGAGATGCTGGCCGAGGCGAAGCGCGAGTGCGACCGGATCCTCGGCGAGGCGCGCGAGCAGGCCGTCCGCGAGGCCTCGCAGACGGAGATCGTCAAGCTCGCCGAGCGGCAGTCGCAGGACATCGTCGACGACGCGCGACGCCAGGCCCGCGAGACGCGGCTCGAGATGGAGGACTGGGCCGACGGGATCCTCTCGACGCTCGAGGTCAACCTGGACAAGTTCCTGACCGCCGTGAAACGCGGCCGGGAGCGGCTGCACGAGCGCTCGCAGGAGACGGTCGTCGCGGGCGTCGCCGGCGGCTCGTCGAACGACGAGCAGCCGTACTAGCGGCATTTCATAGGCACAAACGTCCGCCTGGACCTCGCGGCTCGAAGTGGAAAGGGGGTTCGGGCTTGGCCGCCTACGAGTTCGTGCTGCAGCGGCTGCATCGACCGGACAAGATCTGCTACCGAAACCACGACGATGCCGAGGTTGGCGACGTCATGGAGGTGGACGGCAGGCCGTGGGTCGTCGTCGAGAAGCAGCCGCCGTTCGAGCAGCGCCGCATCGAGCGGCTCATCTGCGTGCCGCGCAAGCTGCCCGGCTACTGACGCGTCCCGCGGACGGCGAACGCTCTCGCCGTCAACGAGAACGGGCCGGCCGGTGAGCCGAACCGGGTGAAGCAGCCCTCGCGGAGAGCCTCGCGTGCGTTCGGGTCGAGCGACGCGAAGTACGCACCGGCAGGCCCGACGCCGAGCGCGAACGGCTCCCAGCACTCGTCGAAGCTCTCGTAGGCCACCTCGACGTCGAGGGACCCGGTCTCGACGTCGTCCAGACCGCCGCGCTCCCAGAGCGACGCGAGCTCCTCCTCGGTGCGGTAGCGCATGTTCGACTCGACGGGAGCCTGCGGGTCGAGCTCGGCCGCGGCCTCCCACAACGTGCGCAGCATGCGCATCCCGCCGGCGTAGTCCCACGTGCACGAGGCGAGGATCGCGCCGGGCGCGGCGACGCGGCACATCTCGGCGACCGCCGCGTCGGCGTCGGCGACGAAGTTCAGGACGAGCTGCGAGAGGACGGCGTCGAAGGCCCCCTCCGGCCACGGCAGCTCTTCGGCCGGCGCGCGGCGGACGTCCGCGTCCGGGACGCGGTGGGCGCAGGCCGCGAGCAGCGACTCCGACGGGTCGGCCGCGGCGACGTTCGCCGCTCCGAGCCGGTCGGCGAGCGCCGAGGTCAGCATTCCTGAGCCGCAGCCGACGTCGAGCGCGCGCATCCCGTCGGAGATCCCGGCGAAGTCGACGAGGCGCGGCGCGAGCTCGCGCGAGTAGCGGCCCATGAAGCGGTCGTACGCGTCGCCCGAGGCGGTGAAGCTCACGCGGGAGCGGCTAGGCCAGGGCCGCCGCGGTCTCCGGCTGGAGCTCGGCGCAGACCTCGAGCGCGGTCTCGATGAACGCCTGCGCAGCCGGCGTGCGGTAGCGGTCGCGGTGCCACGCGAGCGCGATCAGGCGCGGCGGCACCTTGGGGCCGAGGTCGATCTCGACGATCGTCTCGTCATGCGGCTCGAGCGTGAGCCGCGGCACGAGCGCCGCGCCGACACCCGCGCCGACGAGGCCCTGCACGGTGCCGTTGTGGTCGGAGCGGAAGACGAAGGTCAGGCGCTCCCGGAGCACGCTTTCTATCCGCTGGGTGCTGCGGCAGGAGCGGTAGCCGATCAGGTCGAGGTCGGCGATCTCGCGGCGCGTCGGCGGGGTCGCGCGGTCGGCGAGCGGCGAGTCGGCCGGCACGATCAGGACGTAGGGGTCGCGCAGGAGCTCGACGGCGTCGAAGGGGCCCTCGGTGAGCGGCATGTCCGCGAAGGTCATGTCCAGCTCGCCGCGCTCGACGAGCGAGAGGAGCTCCGCGTCCGACGCCGACTCGGTCAGCGCGATCTCGACCCGTGGCCACGCGGCCGCATAGCGGCGCATCAGGTCGGGGAGGATGCGCTGGCCGACGCTCTGGTAGATGCCGACCCGCAGGACGCCACCCTCGCCCTCGGCGAGCGCGCCGAGGTCGGCCTGGGCGGCCGCGAGCCGGGCGACGATCGCCTCGGCGTGGCGGAGGAGGAGCTCGCCCGCCTCGGTCAGCGAGACCGGTCGGGGCCCACCCGGACGGTCGACGAGTCGCGCGCCGACGATGCGCTCGAGCGCCGCGATCTGCTGGCTCACGGCCGACTGGGTGTACCCGAGGCTCTTCGCGGCCCGGCCGAACGAGCCCTCGCGCGCGACCGCTTCGAGAGCCATGAGATGCCGCAGTTCGATGCCGAGCCAACGATCAGGTTCCATGATGGACTCCAATCATAGCTTGATTTGTGCTAATGACTCTCCCGCAGGCATCCTGGGTCTGTGGGAATCGCCATCGTCATCCTCTTGCTCGTCCTGATCGGGCCCCTCGCGCTGCGCTACGGCGCCGACTCGCGGCGGACCGACGATCGCGGCTGGATCGGTCGCAGGTAACGCGCCGTGACGGCGCGCGCCTGGGGCGCCCTGGCCACGCTGTACGTGGTCTGGGGCTCGACGTACCTCGGAATCATGCTGGCGATCCGGACGATGCCGCCGTTCCTGATGTCGTCCGTCCGGTTCCTGCTCGCCGGCGGCTTCCTCTTCGTTCTCTCGCCGCGGCGGCGGGCGAGCCTCCGCGCGTGGGCGGCCGCCCTCGTCGTCGGCGGCGCGCTGCTCACGATCGGGAACGGCGGGATCACGTGGGCCGAGCAGCGGGTGGACTCGGGCACGGCGGCGCTCCTCGTCGCGACGATGCCGCTCTGGCTCGCGCTCTTCGACCGGCTCGTCTTCGGGCGGCGGCTCTCCGCAGCCGGCTGGACAGGCCTGCTCGTCGGCCTCGGCGGCGTCGCGCTCCTCGTCTCGCCGGGCGGCGGCGGGACGGATCTCGTCGGCGCGCTCACGTGCGTGGGGTGCGCCATGTCGTGGGCGGCAGGCACGCTGTACGCTCGGCGCGCGCCGCTCCCGTCGCAGCCCGGGCTGGCCTCAGGGATGGAGATGCTCGCGGGCGGCGTCCTGCTCGGCATCGCAGGGCTCGCGGCCGGGGAGGGCAGCCAGGTTCATCTCTCGCAGGTCTCTGTGGAGTCGCTGCTCGCGGTCGCGTACCTCGTCGTCGTCGGCTCGATCGTCGCGTTCAGTTGTTTCCAGTGGCTGCTCCACAACGCGCCGATCTCGACCGTCTCCACGTACGCGTACGTGAACCCGGTCGTGGCTGTGCTGCTCGGCGCCGCGTTCCTCGGCGAGCCGCTGACCATGCGGACGCTCGTTGCCGGCGCGGCGATCGTCGCCTCGGTCGTGCTGATCGTCGGCGGCGGCCGGGTGCGCCTGCCGCGGCTCCGGGCCGCGCTCCTGGCGCGCAGCACGGCCTGAGCTACCCTGGCCGCCGTGAAGACGTTCAACCTGCGGGCGCTCAGGCTGCGTCCCGGCGAGGAGTACCGCGACGAGATCGAGCTCCCACTCGAGCCGTTCGAGCTCGGCGGCCAGCGCTACCTCCCGGTGCCCGAGAAGGTGCCGGCCGAGCTCGCGATCAGCCGCGCGAGCACCGGCACGGTCTTCGAGCTCCGCTTCGGCATCCGGCTCCACGGGCCGTGCTACCGCTGCCTCGACGACGCCGTCCTCGACCTGCCGATCTCGGCGCGCGAGTACCAGGCGACGAGCCCGGGCGACGCCGAGGAGCTGACCACGCAGTACGTCACGGACGACCGGCTCGAGCTCGCAGCGTGGGCGCGCGACGCGACCGCGCTCGGGCTGCCGGACAAGATCCTCTGCCGCTCCGACTGCGCCGGCCTCTGCCCGGTCTGCGGCGGCAACCTGAACGACGAGCCGCACACGCACGACGAGCAGGCCGTCGACCCGCGCTGGAGCGGGTTGGCCGAGCTCCGCGACCGCCTTTAGAGCGTCTCCTCAGAACTCCGAGGCGTCGACCGGTCGTTTCAGACGGACGTGCGGGAAACCCGCACGTCCTGATGACGGCACCGCAAGCGGTGCCTCTAGACTCTGCGGCGGCGCTCTGCGCCGCTCTATGCGGGATCGCTGACGAACCACCGCGTTTCGTCCCTTCGTCAGGAGGTCCCTCCTGTGCACTCGATCACCTTCAAGGACGTCTCCGAGTCGCACGGCGCGCGTCTGCTCCTCGACCGCGTGTCGCTCGTCGTCGGCGCCGGGAGCCGCATCGGCGTCGTCGGGCCGAACGGCGTCGGCAAGACGACGCTGCTCCGGCTCCTCGCGGGGCTCGACGCGCCCGACTCCGGCACCGTCCTCCGCGCGCCGCCGGAGCTTGCGGTCGGCTACCTGCCGCAGGAGCTCGACGCGCGCGCGGGGGAGACGCTCCTCGCGTACCTCGAGCGGCGCACTGGCGTCGCGCGCGCGGCGGCGGAGATGGACGCGCTGGCGGCGCGGCTCCCCGAGGCCGTCGCGGACTACAGCGACGCGCTCGAGCGGTTCCTCGCGCTCGGCGGCGCCGATCTCGCGGCGCGTGCCGCGGCCGCGTGCGCGGAGGTCGGGCTCGCCGGCCGGCTCGACGAGCCGCTCGGCTCCTTCTCCGGTGGCGAGGCGGCGCGGGCCCGCCTGGCCGCGCTTCTCCTCGCGTGCTTCGAGGTCTTCTGCCTCGATGAGCCGACGAACGACCTCGACTTCGCCGGGCTCGACCTCCTGGAGCGGTTCGTGGCCGGCCTGCGCGGCAGCCTCGTCGTCGTCTCGCACGACCGCGCGTTCCTCGACCGGACGGTGACGCGGATCGTCGAGATCGAGGAGGGAAGCGGGAAGCTGCGCGAGTGGCCGGGTGGCTGGAGCGACTACGAGGCCGCGCGCGGGCGCGCCCGCGAGGCGCAGTACCGCCGCTTCGCCGAGACCAAGGAGCGTCGGCGCGAGCTCGAGTCGCTACTTCGAGAGCGCCGCGGCCAGGCGCGCACGGGCGCGACGCTCGCGAAGCGGACCGGCGGCGCCGACCGACGCGGAACCCACGCGCTCCAGACGAAGGTGCGCCAGGCCGAGCGGGCGCTCGAGCGGCTCGAGCGGGTCGAGAAGCCGTTCGAGCCCTGGCGCCTCCAGCTCTCCCTCGCGCCGGAGCGACGGAGCGGAGACCTCGTGGTGCGGCTCGATGGCGCCGTCGTCGAGCGCGGCTCGTTCCGGCTCGGGCCGCTCGACCTCGAGCTCCGCTACGGCGACCGGCTCGCGGTGACCGGGCCGAACGGCTCCGGGAAGACGACGCTCCTGCGCGCGTTGCTGGGTGAGCTGCCGCTCGACGCCGGCCGGCGCACGCTCGGCCGCGGGGTCGTCGTCGGCACGATCGACCAGCGGCGCGGTCGGTTCGCCGGCGACCGGCCCGTCCTCGAGGAGTTCGCGGCCGAGTCGAGCTGGAAACCCGGCGACGCGCGCACGTTCCTCGCGAAGTTCGGCCTCGGCGCCGACGACGTCCTCCGCCCGGGCCGGAGCCTTTCGCCCGGCGAGCGGACGCGCACGGCGCTCGCACTCGCGGCGGCGCGTGGCGTGAACTGCCTCGTCCTCGACGAGCCGACGAACCACCTCGACCTGCCTGCGATCGAGGAGCTCGAGGCCGCGCTCGAGACCTTCGAGGGCACGGTCGTCCTCGTCACGCACGACCGCCGGCTGCTCGAGCGGTTCGAGGCCACGCGCGAGCTCGCGCTGCGAGTTGGCTAGACTGCGCAGCCGCTCATGGCCGTCCCGAAGAAGAAGACGTCGAAGTCGCGCCGCGACAAGCGCCGCGCGCAGCACCGCATCGACGCGCCGCGCGTGAACGTGTGCCCGAACTGCGGCTCGCCGACCCGGCCGCACCACGTGTGCCCGAACTGCAAGACGTACCGCGGGCGCGACATCGAGCCTCTCCGCACCCCCGCCCCGTAGGGCCTTTGGCCGTCCGGGTTGCCGTCGACGCCCTCGGGGGCGATCGCGCGCCCGAGGAGGTCGTCGCGGGGGCGCTCGAGGCCGCCGGCCCCGACATCGTCCCGATCCTCCACGGCCCGGAAGGGCTCGACACCGGTGGGCTCGAGCTCGTCGTCGCGCCGGAGCGGATCGAGATGGACGAGAAGCCCGCCGAGGCGGTGCGGGCGAAGCCGCAGAGCTCGCTCGTCGCGACGTGCCGCACCGTCTCCGAGGGAGGCGCCGACGCCGCCGTCTCCGCCGGGAACACGGGCGCGATGCTCGCCGCGGCGCTGCGCGAGCTCCGCCGCCTCCCGGGTGTCTTCCGGCCCGCGATCGCGGTGCCCATCCCCGCGCAGAGCGGCCCGTCCCTCCTCGTCGACGCGGGCGCGAACGCCGACGCGCGCGCCGAGCACCTGCTCCAGTTCGCGCACATGGGCTCGATCTTCGCGGAGGAGATCCTCGGCGTCGCGCGGCCGACGGTGCGCCTGCTCTCGATCGGCGAGGAGGACGAGAAGGGGAACCAGCTCACGCTCGAGGCGCACGGGCTCCTCGCCGCGAGCGACCTGCGCTTCGAGGGCAACGTCGAGAGCCGCGAGCTCCTCGCGGGCGCGGCCGACGTCGTCGTCACCGACGGCTTCACCGGCAACGTCTGCCTGAAGCTCCTCGAGGGGACGATCAGGACGCTCCTCGACGCGCTCCGCGAGGAGATCACGGCCACGCCGCGCGGCAAGCTGGGCGGTCTTCTGATCCGCCCGGCGGCGAATCGGCTGCGCGAGCGGCTCGATCCGGACACCTACGGCGGCGCCTATCTGCTCGGCCTCCGAGGCATCGTCGTGATCGCGCACGGCAACTCGTCGCGGCGCGCAATCGCGAATGCGATCCGGCTCGCGGCCCGCGGGGTGGAGCACGATGTCGTGGGACGGCTTGCGGAGCGCGTTTCCCGGCCGGTAGAGTCGGCGCGCTCGTCAACCGGAACAGTGAGGTGACATGGCCGCGTCGCGGGAGGAAGTCTTCGAGCGGGTCAAGGACGTCTTGACCGAGCAGCTCGGAATCGAGGAGAGCGAGATCACCGAGGAGGCCTCCTTCCAGGAAGATCTCGACGCCGACTCGCTCGACCTGGTCGAGCTGATCATGGAGCTGGAGGACCAGTTCGGGATCAAGATCTCGGACGAGGACGCGCAGAAGATCCAGACCGTTGGCCAGGCGGTCGACTACGTCACCTCGCATCAGTAACGGCGACGAGCCGCAGGTCGAGCTGGAGCGCCTGCTCGAGGCGTTGCCGGTCGAGCGGCTGGAGCCGGTCTTCACCCACTCCTCCTGGGCGCCGGACCGGGCGTCGTCGTACGAGCGGCTCGAGTTCCTCGGCGACAGCGTTCTCGAGCTCGCGGTCGCGCAGGCCCTGTACGACCGCTTCCCCGACTTCTCCGAGGGCCGCCTCGCCAAGATCCGCTCGCACGTCGTCTCGCGGGCGAGCTGCGCCGTCGTCGGCGCCGAGCTCGGCCTCGGGCGGCGGCTGATCGAGCGGGCAAGCGGGATCCCCGCAGAGGAGCTCGACCGGCTCGCGCAGAACCGCAATGTGCTGGCGGCGCTCCTAGAGGCGGCGCTCGCGGCGCTCTTCCTCGAGCACGGGTTCGACCACATCAAGGAGGCGATCGTCGAGGCCTTCGAGGATCGGATCGCCTACGCGGCGACCGGGCACGTCGACCACAAGACGGAGCTCCAGGAGGCGCTCGCACGGCGCGGTCGGCAGGTCTCGTACAGCGTCGTCGAGGTCGAGGGCCCGCCGCACGACCGGCGCTTCACGTGCGCCGCGTCGATCGACGGCGAGCAGGTCGGCCTCGGCACCGGCCAGTCGAAGAAGGCCGCCGAGCAGGAGGCCGCGCGGCAGGCGCTCGAGGGCCTCGGCGTCGACGCCGAGACCGAGGCCTTCTCACCGAGCTAGTTGGGCTCCGCCAGCGCCGCGTCCGGCCGGACGGGCAGACTCCGCGCGTGCACCTCGCACGCCTGGGCCTGCGCGGCTTCAAGAGCTTCCCCGACCCGGTCGAGCTTCGGTTCGAGCCGGGCGTCGCCATCCTCGTCGGGCCGAACGGCTCGGGGAAGTCGAACGTCGCGGACGGGATCGTCTGGGCGTCGGGGAGCCTGAGCCCGACCGAGCTCCGCGCCGAGAAGCCGGACGACGTCCTCTTCGCCGGCGCGGGCGAGCGCGTTCCGGCCGCGTTCTGCGAGGTCGAGCTCCAGTTCGAGGGCGCAGACGGCGTCGGCGGGCTCGACTTCTCGACGCTCGCGATCGCGCGCCGGCTGCACCGCGGCGGCGAGGGCCAGTACCTCGTGAACGGCGCGTCCGTGCGGCGGACGGACGTCGTCGAGCTCCTCGCCGGGCTCGGGCTCGGCCGCTCGATCGTCGGCCAAGGCCGAGTCGAGGAGATCCTCTCCAGCCGGCCGGCGGAGCTGCGCGCGCTCGTCGAGGACGCGGCCGGCCTCGGCGTCTTCAAGCGCCGCCGCCATCGCGCCGAGCTGAAGCTCGCGCGCGTCGCGACGCAGGTCGAGCGGGCGCAGGACGTCGAGAAGGAGGTGCGCGCGCGGATCAGGCCGCTCGCGCTCCAGGCGACCGCGGCCGAGCGGGCGGAGAAGCTCTCGGCGGAGGTGGCCACGCTGGAGTCGCGGCTCGCGGCGCTCGATGCCGTCCTTCTGGAGGAGCGTCTCGGCGAGCTCGAGGAGCGGCGGACGGCGACGGGGCTCGCGCGGCGGCGGAGCGACGAGCGGCTGGAGGCGCTGCTCGTCGAGCGGCGGGCCGCAGAGGATGAGCTCGAGGACGCGGCCGGCCGGCGCGAGGCGGCGACGGCGGCGCTCTACCGGATGCGCAGCGGCGCCGAGCGACTGACCGTGCGGAGCGAGGCGATCGGGCGGCTCGTCGAGCCGCTTCGGCGCGATGCGGAGGAGTCGGAGCGCGCCGCAGCCGAGCAACCGGCCGGGCCGTCGCGGGCGCAGCTCGAGGCGGCGGCCGCGGCAGCGCGCGCCGAGGAGGTCGCCGCGGCCGGAGCCGAGCGCGTGGCGCGGGACCGGCTCGCGGCGCTCGAGCGCGTCCTCGAGGAGCGCGAAGGGCTGCCGCCCGCGGCGCGGGCGCTCGCCGAGCGCGGCGAGCGCCTCGTCCTCTCGGAGCTCGAGGTCGCCCCGGGCGACGAGCGCGCGGTCACGGCCGCCCTCGGCGCACGCGCGTCGGGGCTCGTCGCGGCCGATCCGCAGGCGGCCTTGCGGCTCCTCGACCAGGCGCGGGAGGAAGGTCTCGGCGGCCTCATGGTCGTGCTCGAGCGTGCGCTGCGCGAGGACGTACAGATCGTCGAGCGCAACGAGCTGCTCGCCGTCGAGTCGGGACTCGCCGCCACGCGCGACGGCTACGCCTACGACCCGGCGCGCGGCGAGCTCCGCTTCGCCGGCGAGCCGGCGGAGGCGCTCGTGCTCGAGCTCGAGGCGCGACGGAAGACGCTCACCGAGGAGGTCGAGGCCGCGGCGAAGCATGCGATCGCGGCTGCGGCCGCTGCCGGCGAGGCGGAGCGTGCCGCGCGCGAGGCGTCGGCTCGTCCGGCTCCGCGGCTACTCGGCGATCCTCGGCTCCTGCGCACCCTGGCGGCGCTCGCCGAGCGGGCCGACGCGGAGCTCGCGGCCGCGGCCGGCCTCGCGGCACGGCTCGAGGCGCCGCTCCGCGCACGGGTCGACGCGGGCGCGGTGCGGGCGGGCGAGGTCGGCGGGGAGCTCCGCCGGCTCGGAGCCGCCGAGGCCGAGCTGCGGCGCGAGGCCGCCGAGGCGGGAGAGCGCGCGGCGGCGCTCGAGGTCGAGGCTGCCCAGCTCGCGCGCGAGCTGGCGGCGCTGCGTGATCGCGCCGGGGAGACCGGCCCCGAGGGCGATGAGGATCGCGAGGAGGTCGCCGCGCGGCTCGAGCGGACGCGCCGCCGCCTCGAGGGCGTCGGCCCCGTCAATCCACTCGCGAAGCAGGAGGTCGAGCAGGAGCGGGAGCGGCTCGCGGAGCTCGTGGTGCAGCGCGAGGACCTCGAGCGGAGCCTGGCCGAGCTCGAAGGCCTGCGCGCCGAGCTGACGGAGACGGTCGAGCGGCGCTTCGAGGAGACGTTCGCGGCCGTGCGGGAGGGGTTTGCCGACGTGGCCGCGACGCTCTTCCCCGGCGGCGAGGGTCGCCTCCGCCTGAGCGAGCCCGAGGCCGAGGAGGAGGCGGAGGCGCTGGGTGTCGAGATCGAGCTGCGGCCCGCGGGGAAGAAGGTGACGCGTCTCTCGCTCCTCTCCGGCGGCGAGCGGTCGCTCGGCGCGATCGCGTTCCTCTTCGCGCTCTTCCTGGCGCGGCCGTGCCCGTTCTACCTCCTGGACGAGGTCGACGCCGCGCTCGACGATGCGAACATCGGCCGCTTCGTCGAGCTCTTGCGGCGCTACGCCGACCGCGCGCAGTTCGTCGTCGTGACGCACCAGAAGCGGACGATGGACGCGGCGGACGTGCTCTACGGCGTGACGATGGGCCCGGATGGGATCTCGCAGGTCGTGTCGCGGCGCCAGCCGCGCGACGAAGTCGCACTTGCTTCGTAACAAACAGGTCCGTCATCGGCTGCCACGATTGGAGCTGTGCAGCTTCCGACTCCGGCGGAGCACGGGCTACCGGACGACGCCACGATCGTCGTGCCTGTGCCCGCTCCCTCCTTGACCCTCTACCGCCTGCTCGAGCACGAGCACGCCCGTGAAGGCGACTTCGAACCGACTCGGAGCCGAAACCAAGCAAAGCGTCCTTCGTTCTCACAGACACGGGTCTCGTTCACGTCGCCTCCACGGAGCAGCGGGCGAAGGGGCACGTCGATGTGTGGGCGCATCCGCAGGAGCTGCTCCAGGCCGTCGTCGAGGTCGTCCGCCGGCGCCTACACTGAGCCGAGAGATGTTCATCGTCCAAGAGGCGATTCACGCCGATTACGTCTCTTCGCACGAGACATTCGAAGAGGCGGGGGCAGCGATCGAAGATCTGATCCAGGCAGGCTTGGCGGCCCCGGGCGACTTCAACATCCGCGAGGTCGACGCCACGGGACGCATCGTGGCCGTCTTCGAGGTCGCGCCTGCCGCTGCCGACCGGATAGCTCGCGGCTAACGTTCCCGCGTGGCGCGGAGCTGGGCGGAGTTCCTGGGCGAGGACGGTGCTGCGCCGGAGAGCGAGGAGGAGCGGCGCGGGCTCTTCGGACGGCTGCGCGACTCGCTCGGCAAGAGCCGGCGCGCGCTCACCGAGCAGCTCGCCGCGGCGGCCTTCGACCCGGGTGACGAGGCGGCGTGGGAGCGGCTCGAGGAAGCGCTGATCGCGGCGGACGTCGGGGTTCGCGCCACCGCGGAGCTCGTGCAGCGGCTCGAGGCGCGCGGCGACGTCTCCGACCTGAACCAGGCGCTCGCGGACGAGATCGCGTGCCTTCTCGGGGAGCCCGGCCGGCTCGAGGTGGCATCCCGGCCGGCGGTGCTGCTCGTCGTCGGCGTGAACGGCACGGGCAAGACGACGACGATCGGGAAGCTCGCCTATCGCCTCTCCGAGCACGGCCGCTCCGTCGTCGTCGGCGCCGCCGACACCTTCCGCGCCGCCGCGGAGGAGCAGCTCGAGATCTGGGCCGACCGCGCGGGCGCCGACTTCGTCGGCTCCGTGCGCGGGGCCGATCCTGCGGCGATCGCCTACGACGCGATCGACCGGGCGCAGGCGAACGGCCGCGACGTCGTCATCGTCGACACGGCCGGCCGCCTGCACACGCAGACGAACCTGATGGAGGAGCTCGCGAAGGTGCGCCGCGTGATCGCCGGCCGGCTCGACGGCGCGCCGCACGAGACGCTGCTCGTGATCGACGCGACGACGGGCCAGAACGGCCTCCAGCAGGCGCGCCTGTTCGGCGAGGCGGTCGGCGTGACGGGCGTCGCGCTGACGAAGCTCGACGGCTCCGCGAAGGGCGGCGTCGCCGTGCCGATCGCCTACGAGCTCGGCCTTCCCGTGAAGCTGATCGGCGTCGGCGAGCGGCTCGAGGACCTCCGCCCCTTCGACCCGAACGACTTCGCGCGCGCGCTCGTGGCCCCTTAGCGATCCACGGCGAGCCGCACGATGTAGTTGATCGTCCCGGGGTTCGCGCTCCACTCGCCGTAGTGGTCAACGACCCTGAACGTCAGCTTCTCGCCCGGCCTCTGCTCGGCCGCCTGCTCGAGCGCATGGCGCACCGCTTCGCTGAACCCGTCTGTCGACCGACCTTCGTGATGCTCGGCAGCCATTACCGCAGCCTCCTTCGTCGTAGGGGTGCCCACTTCGTCTTCATCTCACCGCCGTCCGGCCGGCGAGCGCATCGATCGCCTTCGCCGCGCGCTCCGCGCCGACGCGGTGGCCCTTCCGCTCGTAGAGCTCGAGCGCTCCTCGGACGGCCCCGAGCGCGTCGTCGGGACGCTCCGCGAGCTCCAGCACCTCGCCGAGCAGGACGAGCGCGTCGGCGTGCAGGGCGAGCGCGTCCGTCCCGGAGGCGACCTCGACGGCGCGCCGCGCCTCGGACTCGGCAGCCGCGAGATTGCCCGCGCGGGCCGCGAGCCGCGCCTCGACGCCAGCCGCCAGCACCTGGTCGGTGATGTCGTCCGGCGACATCGCCGCCCTTCCGACCTCTGCGAAGCGCCGCGCTTCCTCGTCGCGGTCCTGCGCGAGGAGCGTCTCGGCGAGCATCAGCGCGGGCGAGGCGAGGAGAGCGGTGTCGCCGCCAGCAGCGAGCGCGTCCCAGGCCCTGCGGAGCTCGCGCTCGGCCTCGTCTGGGCGGCCGGCGAGGAGCTCGATCGGGCCTGCGACCTCGCTCAGGCCGGCGCGGAAGAGCCGGTGGCCGAGCTCGTCGTAAGTCGCCGCGGCGCCCGCGACGAGCCGCCGCGCCTCGTCGAAGTTGCCGAGCATCGCCTCGAGGCCGGCGCGTGAGCTCGCGGCGTTCGCCTCCAGCATGAGGTTGCCGGCCCGCGCGGCTGCGATCTCGGCGCAGCGAGCGGATGCGCGCTCCGCCTGGGCCGGGCCGTAGAGAAGCGCGGTGCAGAGCAGGTCGACGATGCCAGCCACCTCGCTCGAGTCACCTGCGGCCTCGGCGTGCGCGAGCGCCTGGTCGGCCGCCTGCTGCGCCTCGTCGAAGCGGCAGGCCCGGCGCGCGACTTGGGCAAGGCAGCGCCAGGCTCGCGCGAGCCCGAGGTCGTCGCCGAGCTCGTTGAAGACCTCGACCGACTCGGAGGCGACGCGGGCGAGCTCGGCGGCGAAGTTCGCCTGCGTGTAGCCGCGGCGCGCGCTCCCGTCGAGTCGCGCGTAGAACTCGAGGCGACGGTCGCCGGTGCGCCGCGCGGCGTCGAGTGACTCGGCGAGCGCCTCCTCCGCCTGCGCGAGCTCGCCCGCCGCCCACAGCGCGGAGCTCAGATCGCGCAGGAGGAGCGCACGGTCGTCGAGCTCCTCGCCGCCGAGCTCGAGCGTCCGCCCGAGGAGGCTCGTCGCGGCCGGCAAGTCGAAGCGGAGGAGCGCACGGCGACCGGCGGCGCCGAGCCTCGCCGCGGCCTGGCCGGCGAGAGCGCGCTCCCGCTCGCCCACCGGGCCGAGCTCGGCCCGCAGGCGGTACGCCTGCTCGAAGTGGTAGCCGACGATCTCCTCGAGCTCGGTCGCCCGCTCGGGCGCGTTGGCGCCGATCCAGGTCGTGAAGCGCTCGTGCAGCTCGGCACGCCGCTCCTTCGGCGTGCCCTCATAGGCCGCGTCACGGATCAAGACGTGTCGAAAGCGGAACGCGTCTTCGTGCACGAGCGACGAGGCGTCCGCCTCGACGAGGTCCTTGCGGGCGAGCGCCATGAGGTGGGTCCCGACGTCGCGGAGCCCCGGCGGTGCGAGGTCGCGCACCGCGCCGCGCCAGAAGCCGCGGCCCACCACGGCGGCGGTCTCGAGCACGGCCCGCTCCTCGAGCGTCAACCGGTCGAGCCGCGCGGCGAGGAGCGCCTGGATCGACGGCGGGATCGGGAGCGTCTCGCCCCGCTCGCCCTCCTCGCCGAGGAGCGCGACCATCTGCTCGACGAAGAGCGGGTTCCCTTCCGCAGCGGCGGCGATGCGGGCCCGAACGGCCGGACGGAGCTCGCTGTCGGCGAGGAGCCGGTGCGTGTCCGCGTCCGAGAGCGGCCTGAGCGAGATCGCGGCGGCGTTCGGGCGCGGCGCGAGCCAGGTCGGCTGGCGGTCGAGCAGGTCGGGCCGCGCCAGGCAGAGGAGGAGGACCGGCGCGTCGCGGATCCAGCCCGCGAAGTACTCGATCAGATCGAAGAGCGTCGGCTCGCCCCAGTGGATGTCCTCGAAGACGAGCACGAGCGGCCGCGGCCGCGCGAGCGCCTCGAAGAGCCGGCGCAGCGCCCAGGCGGTCTCCTCGCCGCCGCCGGCCTCGCCCGCGGCGCCGGTCACGCCGAGGATGCGCTCGACGACCAGCTCGGCGTCGCTCCGGCCCTCGAGGGCCTTGCGGATCGCGGGCTCGCCGCCGGCCTCGTGCACCATCTGGACGAGCGGCCAGAAGGTGATGCCGTCGCCGTACGGCAAGCACTGGCCGCGAAGCGTCGTGGCGCGATGGGCCACCCGGTCGAGGAACTCGCCGGCGAGCCGCGACTTGCCGAGGCCGGCCGAGCCGAGGACGGTGACGAGGCGTGACGAGCGCTCCGCCGCTCCGCGCTCGAACTCGGCGACGAGCGCCGCGAGCTCGGCCTCGCGGCCGACGAGCGGACTGTGGCGTCCCCGTGCGGCAGCGGCGGGATCGGCGACGCTTCGGAGCTGCCAGAACGGCACCGGGTCGGTCTTGCCCTTGAGGGCGCGCGGCTCGAGCGGCACGGCGTCGACCGTGTCGCGAACGAGGCGATGGGTCTCCGCGCCGATCAGGATCTCGCCCGGCTCGGCCGCCTGCTGGATCCGCTTGCCGAGGTTCACCGCGTCTCCGGTCACGAGCGTGTGCGTGTCGGCCCGGCCGGCCACGACCCGTCCTGTGTTGATGCCGACCCGCATCTCGAGCTCGACGCCGTACGCGCGCCGGAGCTCGTCGTTCAGCGCGGCGAGCCGTTGCCGCATCTCGCTCGCGGCGCGGACGGCGCGGAGCGCGTCGTCCTCGTGCAGCGTCGGCACGCCGAAGACGGCCATGACGTCGTCGCCTGCGAACCGCTTTCCAGCACATTGGGATCCTAAGCTTAGAATTCCACGTGGACAAGTTGTCGCGGCCGCTTCTATAGTGTCACCTAAATACTAGTGACTCCAGCGTAACTGGACTGGCCACAGTTAGGCCGCAAATGTAATCACACTGGCTCACCTTCGGGTG
>JADMIO011482816.1_pt1 | contig 38694 bp, 34 predicted proteins | sample 8958161 | NCBI WGS metagenome assembly JADMIO01 (sample SAMN16585339, study PRJNA669376) | soil metagenome | isolation source: Crop rotation soil | place: USA: Cullars Rotation, Alabama | collected 2011 | reverse complement strand
GCCTGTTGCTAATGCACCCGCCAGGCCGACGATCAGTCCAACGACCGTCAACATCAGCCCTTCGCGCACGAACATCATGACGACGCTCGATGGCGATGCGCCGATCGCGAGCCGCACGCCGATTTCTTTCGTGCGCTGACTGACGAGATACGCGAGCACGCCGTAGACGCCGACAGCGGCGAGCGTGGCGGCAATGATCGCAAAGGCGAGAAACAGCATCAACACGAATCGACGCGCGGCGATCGACGCGTCGACAAGCGATGCGAGCGGTTTGAGGTTGGTTAACGGCAACAACGGATCGAGCGCGTCGACGTGTTGGCGTAAGGATGGAATGATCGTCGAAAGATCCGACGAGGTGCGGACGGCAACGGTGAATGCGTCGACGTGCTGTTGCGCATACGGCAGATAGATCTCGGCCGGCGTCTCTTCGTCGAGGCCGCCATACTTCACGTTGCCGACGACGCCGACGATGGTCTTCGGACCGCTGCGCGCATCGCGCGCGAGCTGCGCGCTGACGAGGATCTGCTGGCCGATCGGATCGACACCGTCGAAGTATCGTTGCGCCGTTCGTTCGTTGATCAGCGCCACATCCTGCGCCGCCACGGTATCGCGCGCGTCGAAGGCACGACCCGTCCGAATCGGAATTCTCATCGTCTTGAAGTAATCGCTGCTGACGATGCGCAACGACGCCGACGGCATCGATGCGGAGTCAGGCTCCGGTTGATCGGTGCGGCGAAAGCCGGTGATCGCGTTGAGCCCGCTCGCAAACGGCAATCCCATCGCCACCGTCGCCGATTCGACGCCGTGCTCCGATTCCAATCGCGACAGCAGCATCGATGCAAACGCTTCGAGATTCGACGCTGCCGGGTACTTCGCGACCGGCAGCGACAGTGAGAAGGTGACGACGCCATTCGGATCGAATCCAGGATCGACGTTCTGCAATCGCAGATAGCTGCGCGTCAACAATCCCGAACCGACCAGCAGCATCGCGGCAAAGGCGAGTTGCGAGATCACGAAAACGCGACGCGCTCGCACCGAGCTCACACCGATGCTGCCGCGGCCTGGCATCGCGCGAAGCAATGCTCCTCTCAGCAACGAAACGATCGGCGTCAATCCGAACGCGATGCTCGTCGTGATCGCGGCGGCCAGCGCGAACGCGAGGACGGTTGCATCAACCGTCAAGGTCGAGAGACGCGGGATCGATGCGGGTCCAATCAGCACCAGCGTTCGCACCAACGCAATCGCAAGCGCGATGCCTGCTGCAGCACCAAGCATTCCGAGAACGATGCTTTCGATAAAGAGTTGCGCGAACAACTGTCGTCGCGTCGCGCCGATCGCCACGCGCACTGCGACTTCCCTGCTGCGACCCTGCGCGCGCGCGAGTAATAAGCTCGCAACGTTCGCGCACGCGATCAGCATCACCAGCGTCACCGCCGCAAGCAGCACGATCAGCGTCGGACGGATGTTGCCGACGATCCGTTCGTGCAGCGCGATCGTCTGCAGCGTCGCGTCGGTTTCTGTTCGGGGGAATTCGCGCGCCAGGCCGGCCACACGCGTTTGCATTGCCGTTGTTGCCTGCGCGATCGACACGTCAGTCTTCAATCGCGCGAGCACCTGCACCCATTGCGCGCCGCGCGCTTCGTTCGACAGGTCGCGCGGCGTGAAGACGAGCGGCTGCCAGAACTCCGCGGTTGAGGGGAAATTCATCTCCGCGGGCGCAACGCCGGCGATCGACACGCTGTGACCGTCGAGCGTGATCGTCGAGTTGACGACGTCGGTGCGGCCGCCGAAGCGGCGCAGCCAGAGACCATGACTAAGCACGATCCGATTGCCGTCACCGCGATCGTCGCCTTCGACGAATGCGCGACCCAGCGGCATCGCGACGCCGAGCTGATCGAAATAATTCCACGACACGCGCGCGCCTTGCAGCCGCTCCGGATCGCCGAGCCCGGTCAGGTTCGCGGTGATCGGCGCAATCGCCGCCGCACTCGCAAACGCGCTGTTCTGCGTCACGTAGTCGCGAAAGTTCGGCGGCGAGAGCCACGGCGATGTGCGGCCTTGATGGCCGTAGAAGACCATCACCAGACGATCCGGATCGCGATACGGCAGCGGCCGCAGCAACACGCCGTTGACGACGGTGAACACCGCCGTCGTCGCGCCGATGCCGAGGGCGAGGGTCAGTATCGCGACGCCGGTGAAAGCAGGCTGTCGCCGCAGGATGCGACACGCGTAGCTCAGGTTCTGGAGGAACATCGCAGCTTTGACGGCGCCGGCGGCGAGAGGGTTGGAGAGCGCCAGCTGATCAGGTATGGTCTGCCTTTCCCGTCTTTCAACCCAAGGAGCAGGCGATGACGATGCGATCAAAGGCGATCGGCGTGCTGGCAGTACTCGGGATCTGCGCGGCGTTGGCGGGCACGACGGCAACGGCGGCGAACAACAAAATCAGCAGGCTGGCGACCGCGGTCATCTTTGTCGCCGGCGGACAGGTGCTGAATTGCGAAGCGACGAACGTGTCGGGCGAGACCCGCACGATCAGCGTCGAGATCGTCGGCGAGGGCGGCAATTCACTCGAAGGTCCGGTGACGTCGTCGGTGGCGGATGGCGCATCGACGTTCGCGGTGCACACCGGCACCGCTTACGCGTATTGCAAAGTCACGATTGACGGTCCGGCGTCGGACGTCCGTGCCGCACTCTCGGTACTGAGCGCGACGACCGGCACCGGCGGCGTCGCGATCGCATATTGATCATCCGCAACGCGTGACGGGCGAGCGTTTCGAGTCGATCGATTTCGTTCGGGGCGCGGCGCTGCTCGGCATCCTGGTCATGAACATCATGATGTTTGCGATGCCGGGCGCCGCGTCGTACAACCCGCTCGCGCTCGGCGATCGCGGCCGCGTCGACTTCGCGATCTGGCTGTTCAGCCACCTGTTCTTCGACCAGAAATTCATGACCATCTTCTCGATGCTGTTCGGCGCCGGCATCGTGCTGATGGCGGCGCGCGTCGAGCAGCGCGGCGGCCGTCCGGCGGTCACGCATTATCGGCGGATGCTGGCGCTGTGGGTGTTCGGCCTGATCCACGCCTACCTGATTTGGGATGGCGACATCCTCGCCCTTTACGCGGTGTGCGGCGCGATCGTCTATCCATTCAGGCGATTGCGACCGGCGGCACTGATCGCGACCGGATTGGTGTTCTTGCTGATCGGATCCGCAATCTTTCTCGCGATCGGCATTCTAATCCCGCAAGGATCACCGGACGTGGCTCGCGATGTGATCAGCTTCTGGTCGCCAAGCGATCAAGACATTCGCGATGAGCTCGCCGCGTACGGCGGCACGTGGCTGTCGGCCTTTCATTGGCGCGCGATCGCATCATTCGAGTTTCATGTGATCGACATCCTGGTGTGGGGACTGTGGCGGGCCAGCGGCAACATGCTGCTCGGCATGGCGATGCTGAAGTTGGGCGTGCTCACCGCCGAGCGCGCGACATCGTTCTATCGACGCACGGCCATTGCCGGCTTTGCGATCGGCGTGCCGGTGGTCGCCTTCGGCGCGCATCAAATGCACATACATGCGTGGGAGGGTTACTTCTCATTCTTCATCGCGGGATTGTTCAACTATTGGGCGAGCATCGTGATCGCGTGCGGCTGGATCGGCGTGTTGATCCTCGCGCGCAACGCGCCTGCGTTGGCGCGGTTGAAGCCGCGCGTGATCGCCGTAGGACGCAGCGCGTTCAGTTGCTACATCCTGACGTCGTTGCTGTGCACGTGGATCTTTTACGGATACGGCCTGGGCCTGTTTGGAAGGGTCGGCAGACCCGGACAACTCGCGATCACCGTCGCGGTCTGGACGGTGCTGCTGATCATCGCGCCGGCGTGGCTGAATCGATTCCGCCAGGGACCGCTCGAATGGCTCTGGCGCGCGTGCACCTACGGCCGGCCGTTATCCGCCTCCACCCTCATGCGGCACGATCGATCCGAATCCCCCGACGTTGCTGCGCCGCAATCCGAACAGCGCCATCGCGACATACCACGCGCGACGGAATGATGACGGCGCCTGCACAACCACCGTCTCAATTCTCTTCGTATCGATTTGAGCGACATCGATGCGAATGCCCTGCTCCTGCCACCGGCGCACGACATGTCTCAGATCGTTGGCGATGAACATGCCGTCTGCGCTGCGCTGCAGGATCACCGCTGATCGAATGCCGTGACTCGCGAGCAACGCGCCCGACGGAAAATCCTGCGGCAGCACGACCCATCGATTGTCGTACGAGCCAACCGGCGGCAGCTTCGGTCCGCCCTGCCGGCGCGAATCGATCAGAAACGCCGGCGGCGCGTCGGGCGAGATCGTCAACCACTTCAGGCGCTCGACAGCGTGGCCCATCGCGAGCTGGATCGGTATGACGTCGATCGCCGGTGACGGCCCGCGCGTGCCGTTGAAGAGCGGCACCGGCCGCCAACCGCGCATCGCGAGCGCGACTCCCGCAAAGACCGCGTCGGATCCGGGCAGATCGACAATGACGGCGCAGCTCGAATCGAACGTCAGCGGGACATCAGGAATCTCCGAGTCGGCGATCGTTCGCATTTCGAAGTAGGCTTCGCCGTTCGCAAATGCGACCGGCTTCGCCCACTCGGACCACGACACACCCTCCGGCGCCCACGCGGCGAACGCGTCTTCTCTCGAGATCGTGGTCATCGGCGACTCATGCCGCGAGCACCGCGGCGTCGGCGGCGCGTGAATCGATCAGCGGCACGCGTCCGATGCGGCCATAGGCGCCGATCACCTCGCCGTCGAGCGTGTAGACGCCGAGACATGGGAACGCATTGACGCCATCGATTTGAATCGGAACGGTGTGGAATCGGCGTTGCGCGATCCACGCGCCCGGCCACCAGCGCGCGGCACGCGTGATGCTGCGCATGTCCTTCGCGGTGACCGCGTCTCGCATGCCGACACCTTCACCGACGCGGCCGAGCGCGGGCTTGACGATCCATTCATTGCTCTCGCGCCATGGCACGTCGCGTGGATCGCGCGTCTCCGGCAACAGCGCGCGCCACGCCGGCAGCGGCGTCGACAGCGCATCCCAGATCAACGGGAAGCGCTTGCTTTGCAACGCGATCGCCGTCGCCGGATTGCTGATCGGCGTGCGCGAGCGCGAGATCAGGCGCGGCCAGTCGGTCGCACGCGGCAGATTCGCGAGCCATTCGGCCGGGAAGAATCGCACGATCAGATCGAGCGGTCCCTTCCACCACGCGGCATCGAGATGCGCGATGCCATCGATCCACCGCACGTGACTCGGGCTGGCGAGATGCGCCTTCAATCCTTCGGCCTCGAGCCGGCTCGCGATGTACAGCATCATCTGCTGGTCGTCGCTATATGCCGTCGCATGGATCAGCGCGACGGTGCCATGTGATGCGACGCATCGTGCGAGCCGTTGCGCGTACGCGGTGGCGGGATCGCCCACCGGCGCGGCCCAGCGATAGTGCTCGCGCATCAACGCCGCGAATCCTGATGCTTCATTCAGCCCCCCAGGAACGTCGCAATTCACTTCGGAGATGCGCCATCCCTGTTCGGTGAAATGAAAATCGAATCGCATCAGTCGTGCGACACCAACGGCGGCGCCGCGTTGAGGAACATCGGCGAGCGCGCGACGGATCGATCGCGGCAGTCCGAGACGCGCGTGCAACTCGGGCCGTTGCAGAACCTCCAGTTCAGCAGCCTGTGTTTCGATCGCCAGCGACTCCGCGAGCGATCGCACCTCTGCCCACGCATCACGCGTCATCACGAGCGGCTGCCGTGCAATCGCGCAGCTGTCGCCGACCTGCGGATCCCATTTGTGGCATTCGAAGATCGCGCGCTGCCGCACGCGTGCGAAGTCCGCATCGCCGAGCGGTCGCACCGCCAGCCACGGACTGGTCATAACGGCAGTCCGACCGCGATCAACTCGCCGACCGGAATGGCGAGATACATGATCGACGGCAACACGCCCCAGAGCAGCAACGACGGCCGCGGCCGCTGCGCCGTCGGGCGCGCCGCTTGCTCGAACAATGTCGCGAGCGCGATGAGGGCAATGACGGCCGGCAGAAACCGGAGAAAATCGGCGAGCGCTGATTCGGCAGAGACCCAGTCACCGGCGGTCGCGCGGCCGAGGATCACACCGCACGAAATCAGGAACGCGCCGAGGCGCAAACCCGCGGCGCCATCGCGATCGATCGTCACGCTGTCGGCGACGGGAGAGAATCGCGTCAGCGCGATCCACGCGGTGATGAGCGTGCCGGTGGAGAGCAACGCGCAAAAGACAACGACGTACCATCCGGGGCCATCACCAATGTTGGCGCCCGCATAGCAGCACGCGACACCGATCAACGCTCCCGTCCACGCCGCCGCGGCCGCCTCGTTGCTCCGTTCGATCACATCGTCTCGGAAGCTGACCCCGGCGAATGGAAACAACTCGCACGCGCATCGCAGCCAGGCCATGCCGAGCAACGCATACATGATTTGATATTGCGCCGCACCAACGACATCGAAGGACGCTGCGGTCATCAGCACCGCAACGATGATCGCAATCCCCGCCAGCAGCCCGATCAACAGCGGGAGGAATTGGGCCGGCCGCCGCTGTTCTGAGGTGACCTCCCAGACCCTGAAGATCAAAAGGGTCCACGCCGCCGGCCCGAGGGCCAGCCCGACGAGCGTCACGAGGACTTCGTCTCCAGAGAGCAAGGTTGCGGAGCATGATAACCCCGCTGGGCGCGCGATGTTCGATCGATAAACTGCTGCGCCCACAATTCGAGCGCCACCGGAATCCAGAATCCTTCCGTCGTCGATGGCGCCGACAACGCTTTGCGCCACCAGCGGCGCACGATCTCGACATCGACGAGTCCGCGCGACTTCATGCCGGGCAACAAGCGATCCTCCATCAGCTCGATGAAACGCGTGCTTCGAAAATACTGACCGAGCGGCAGATTGAATCCCGATTTGCGCCGATCGACGAATGCCGCATCGAATGTGCGGCGGGCGAGATCTTTGACGACGATCTTCCCTGTCAGGAATTCAGCTGGCAGCGCGCGCGCGAATTCGACGACGCGCCGATCGAGAAACGGCACGCGGTTCTCGATGCCGTGCGCCATCATCATCTTGTCCTGGCGTATCAACAGATCAACGAGATGCGTCTGCATGTCGTACTTCAAGCAATTCGATAACGGATCGGCCTGCCCTTCCATCATCAACGCTTGCCGCTTGTCGATCGCGGGCTGAAGGTTCGATTCCGGCCGCAACTTCGCCAGTCGCGATTCAGGATGAAATTGCGTGGCTCGAATGAACGCTTCGGGCTCGGCCTCACGAGCTCGCGCGTAGCCGCCGAACAATTCATCAGCGCCTTCGCCGCTGAGCAGAACCGTCACATCTTTCTTCGAACGTTCAGCAAGCAGCCACAACGCGAGCGAGTTTGGATGACTGATCGGCTGATCCATGTGCCAGCTCGCGGCATCGAGCGCATCGATGAACGCGCGCTCGTCGAAAACGAATCGATGACCGCGGGCGTGAGTCCGTTCCTCCGCGATCGTAACCCATTGCTCCTCTGAAAAGATCCGGTCGCCGATCACGATCGAGAACGCATCGCGGTCGTCGCCGGACATCAGCGTCACCAGCGCTGAATCGATGCCGCCCGATAACTGGCACCCGACCGGCACATCGCTTTGCAATTGCGATCGTACGCTTGCGCGCAGCAATTCATCGAGTCGATCGGCTGCGTCCTCACGTGACAGCTGCAATTTGTCGGAGTAGTCGGGGATCGACCAGTAGCGTCGCTCGCTTACGCCATCCGGCGTAATCGTCGCGACTCCACCCGGCGGCACGTGTCGCACGCCTTTCAGCAACGTCGCTTCGCCGGCGATGTAACGGAACGCCAGCAACTCGTCGATCTGATTCGGATCGATCTCGGAGCGGAAGCCGGGATGCGCAAGAAACGCTTTCGCCTCGGATGCAAACAGCACCGTGTCGCCGCACTGCGTCCAGTACAGCGGCTTGATGCCGACGCGATCGCGGATCAGATGCGACACACCACGACGCGCATCGGCGATGACGATCGCGAACATGCCTTCGATGCGCTCGAGCGTTCGATCGAGCCCATGACGCTCGTAGAGCGCGAGGATTACTTCGGTATCGGTGGCACTGCGAAACCGATAGCCATCGCGCTCGAGATCGGATTTGAATTCGAACGCGTTATAGATCGCGCCGTTGAAAAGAATCGCGATCGATCCATCGGCATTGGTCATCGGTTGATGACCGCGCTCCGATACATCGAGGATGTTGAGTCGATGAAAGCCGAGCGCGGTATCAGCGTTGTGACCGCGCAGCGACATGCAGAGCGTGCCGCGATCGTCGGGTCCACGGTGGCGCACGATGTCGGTCATCTTCTCGAGTACGCGCAGATCGGCAGGCGCGCCATCGAGATTCATCCAACCGGCAATACCGCACATCGCAAGTTATAGTACCTGCGCAGATGCACATTCCTAAATGGCTGATCGCGACGGCCGCATTGCTCTTCGTGATGCTGGTCGCCGCGATCGCGTTCTTCATCGGTCGCGACAGCTCGCGGCCGCCCGCAGCGGAAGTAATCGCGACTGCACCGGCGCCCGAGCCGGCCGCAGTTAACGCACCGGCTCCGAAAGAACCGGCGCCTCCACTCGCAGAAGCACCGACACCTACGCCCGCGGAAACACGCAGCGTCCCCGCGCCGATCGTCACACCACCAGTGAGCGACGCAGCACCACCACCCGCTTCACCTGAAGTGCGAGTGCGAGTCGCGGCGTACTTCTCGCAGATGGACGCGATCCAGGCAGGCGGGGCGATCAAGGGAGATTCTGAAGAGTTTGCCAACACGATCGTCAGCGCCGCGCTCAGCGGAAACTTTGCGGGCATCGACGATCTGATTCGCGCCGCTGGTGAAGCGGAGCGTCGCGCGGTCGCGGTGCAGCCGCCGCCCGAATGTGCGGACTATCACCGGCAGGCCCTCACGTTGCTTCAAGACAGCAGGGCGATGGCGATGAAGCTGCGTGACGGGCTGAAGAGCAACGACGCCAACGCGTTGACCGCGATCGGCGAGTCGGCGCAGACGATGAAGTCGCGCGCGGATAATCTGGCAGCCAGCGAGAAGGCGCTTCGCGCGCGATTCGGTCTCTAAGCGTTCTTATTTCCGGCGCTCGTACCAGCGCCGCCACGTATACGGATCGGCCGGCAGCGTCTGACCCGTGATGTCTCGCAGCGCTTGATATACCCAGAGGCGCGTTTGCGTATCGAGCGCGCCGTCGGTGGTGAAGTCGAGCAACTTCGGCACCGCCCGCCATCGTTGCGCTTCGTCCAACATGCCTGACTGCGCGAGACCGCACGCGGCGCGCTCGCGAATCATCGGCGACGGATCGTCGTGCAACACATCGAGCAGCGGCTCGATCACGTCATTGGTACCGAGATACGCGAGACCTTCCACCGCCCAGTAGCGAACGTTGACATTCTGATCGCGCAGGCTCGCGCTGATGATCGCGAACGCGCGATCGGGACGGATGCCGCGATTACCGAGCAGGCCGATGTCCCATAGCGCGTTCGCGCGCGGGCCTTGCTCTCCTTCGCGCGCCACCGGCTCGAGCTTGTCGATCGCGTATTCGCTGCGCTTGAGGCCGCGGCTGGTCACGTTCACTTCAACCGCGGCGACGCGCACGCTCATGTCATCCGAGTTGATCGCGATGCGGAACAGCGACTCGAGGCGCTCGGTCGATTTGACCTTGCCGGTCCACGACGCCGCGCGCTTGACGAGTTCGTCGGTCGCGCCCTGATAGTGATTGATCGCGCGCTCGAGCAGGAACTCCGCCTGCTGCTGCGGCGTCATCGACGTCAGCGACTCGAGATGATGCTCGGACAGCACCTGCGCCGACGCGCGCGGTGTGCGGTCCTGTGCAGCGATCCCGATGTGCAGGACCGTGATGATGACGCCGGCGGCAGCGATGCGTAAGCGCATGATGTCTGCTGACTGGGGCAAGACCCATGCCCTGCTGAACCCGCAAATCTCGACCGTATTTCAGACCTTCGCGCCCGTCTATGTCTCGAGTCGGGCACGGCATGACGATTTCCGTAAGTGGGACATACAATCGGCCGAATGCTCCAACCGCCGGCATTGAAATCGGATCAGAAGCTGCTGTGGTCGCCGGGTCGTGGCAGCGATGTGTGGAAGTTGTTCGAAGCCTGCATCGCCGGTGATCTACCGACGGTGCAGAAGATGATCGCGAACGATCCATCGCTCGTGCGCGCGCACTACAACTATCGCAAACCGCTCTACTTCGCGGTGCGCGAGAACCGCATCGACGTCGCGCGCTTCCTACTCGAGCGCGATCACAATCCGCTCGATCTGTGGGTCGACGACAGTCCGATCGAGATCGCGCACGATCGCGGCTACACCGAGATGGAGGAATTGCTGACGCGCACGTTGGAAACGAAGTTCAACGCGTCATCGAAGGGCGAGCCAATCGCGCTGGCCTTGCGCGATCACGATCTGCCGCGGATGCGCGCGCTGCTCGATGCGGATCCGTCGCTGCTCGAAAAAGGCGATCGCGGATCCAACCGGCCGATCCACTGGGCAACGATGACGCGACAGCTCGATGCGATCGACGAGCTGCTGCGCCGCGGCGCCGACATCAATGCGCGGCGAATGGATGGCGCGCAGCCGATTCACGTCACCAACGGCGACTACTTCTATCGCGGCTGGCGCGATGTGCCGCAGGACTGGCCGGTCAAGCCGGCGCAGGTGATGGCGCATCTCAAGGCGCGCGGCGCGATCATCGATCTGCCGACCGCGTGCCACACCGGCGATATCGATCGCGTGCGCGAGTTGTTGCGGCGGGATCCATCGCTCGCCAACAGACTCGGCGCACACGAGGGCTATTACCTCGGCGCCGGTGCGCCGCTTTCCAACGCCGCCGCCGTGGGACGCATCGACATCGTCCGCTTGCTGCTCGATCACGGCGCCGATCCGAATCTGCCTGAAGAAGGCATGGCGCCGAAGGGCAAGGCGCTCTACAACGCGGTCTATCACGGGCATTACGAGATCGCGAAGCTGCTGCTCGAGCGCGGCGCGTATCCAAATCCACCGGTCGAGAGTTCCGGCGATGCGCTGTGGGTCGCGCAGCAGTTTCGTCCCGACAAGAACATGGAGCAGCTGCTCGTCTCGTACGGCGCAACGCCGACGATCAAGGGCAACGGTGAAGATTGGGCAACGGAGTTTCACAACTGGTTTCGCGTCTCCCCTCTCCACGAAGCCGCGCGCAAAGGAAATATCGATGAGGCGAAGAAACTTCTCGATGCCGGTGCTGATCTCACCGCACGCGATGAACATCTTCGTTCGACGCCTCTCGCGTGGGCGGCGAAGTTCGGTCAGCTCGAGATGGTGAAGTTGTTGTTGGAGCGAGGTGCGCCGAAGCGCTTGCCTGATGATCCTGAGTGGGCGACGCCGCTCGCGTGGGCGATCAAGCGCGGCCACGCCGATATCGCGAAGCTACTCTCGTGAATTAAAAAAGGGCGCCTGCTTCTCAGCGGGCGCCCTCTGTCTTCGTTACTGCTCGCTCTACTGACCCGCTAAATCATTCACCGTCGCGGCGAGCATTCTCACCTTCGCGGCGTCGCTCGACGATCCGGCCGCCGCGGTCAACTGCGTCGCCAGCTGCGTGAGCGGCGCTTTGCGATCCTTCTCCGAACGCTTCTCCGCCGAGGCGAGCGTCGCACGCACCGCCTTGATGCGATCCGCCGGGAGCCCCTTGGTGCGCTCGAGTTGATCGACATACGCGCGCGCCAGCACGAACGTCTGCGGCCACTTGATCTTCGGCTGGTCCTGCGTGTTGAGCCACGGCATCTTCACCGTCTTCGCCGCATCGAGCTCGTTCTGCGTGATGTTGGCGTTCGGCAGCAGCTCGAACACGTCGAGGCCGCGCGCGATCTCCGAGCTGACGATCACGCCGTTGTACCAATACGCCGACCACGTGCCGCCCATCTGCATTCGGTCGGCATTGACCGGACCGCGATCGAAATACGCGATCTCTTTCGGATGATCGATGTCGGTCCAGTCGAACACCGACAAGCCGCCCTGGTACCACGACTGCACCATGATGTCGCGGCCGGGAATCGGAATCAGCGAGCCGTTGTGCGCGACGCAATTCTCGAGCGTCGACTGCGCCGCCGGCAGCTTGTAGTACGAGTGGAACGTCAGCTTCTTGTTCTCGATCGTGAACAGCGCGTCCGATCCCCATTCGAGCTTGTCGGTCGCGCGGCAACGCGGCTGGCCGCCGCCGCCCCACTCATCGCTGAACAACATCTTGGTGCCGTCGTTGTTGAACGTCGCCGAATGCCAGAACGACATGTTGGGATCGGCAACTTCGCCGATGCGAACCGGGTTCACCGGATCGCTGATGTCGAGCAGCAAGCCGAGACCGCCGCACGCACCGCCGGCGAGACCGATGTCCGAATACACCGTGATGTCGTGGCACTGATTCGGTCCGCGCGGCGGACCCTGCGGTCCACGACCGGCGCCAGGCGCGCCGCCGCGACCCGCACCACCGCGACCCGCGGCCGCTGCGGCAGCAGCCGCCGCTTCGCGATCGCGTTGATCCGATGCGTTGCGCTCTTCATTGCGCGGCGCGACCGGCAGATCGTTGAACACGCGCGGCGAGCTGACGATCGCCGCTTCACCAGGCGCACCAAGCGGCACTTTGATCACTTCGAGACGGAAGCGCGCGGTGTTTGGATCATCGATGTCGCCGTCAGTGCAACCCGGCACTTCTTCCGCCGAACGCACGCCCGCTGATCCCGACACATAGATATAAACGTTGCCATCGTCACCGGCCTTGCGCACGACGGTGTGCGTGTGCGAGCCGCGGCACGTCTGAACGGTCGTCACGAGTTTCGGATTCTTGACGTCAGAAATATCGAACACGCGGATGCCGCGCACGCGCAGCTTGCTCACCGGCTCGGGCACGCCTTCGAATCCACAATCGGTGCGGCTGTTCGTCGCTTCCGACGACATGAAGATCAGATTGCGATACACCGACACGTCGTTCTGCGATGCGGGACAGAGATAGGTCTGCACCAACGCGGGCTTCGACGGATTGCTGATGTCGTAAATGTCAAAGCCGTTGTAGTTGCCTTGAATCACGAGATTGCCGGTGAACGCGAGATCCGAGTGCGTCGCGCCGAGCGTCTTGCCCTGCGGTGGCGACGTTGACAGCAGGCGCATGTTCCACGCGGCCTGCTGCGCATCCCAGCGTCCGGCCTTGAGATTCGGACGCGGATCAGGAGTCGGCGCCGTCGCCGATACAACCGGCGTCACCGGCTTCGGCATCACCGCCGGTGGCGGCTCTGGCGGCGCGGGCGCCGGTGCTTGTGCCGCGGCGGCCGCGGGTTGCGCGGGCGCTTGCGCGCGCAGCAGCGTCGAGCCGCCGTACGCGAACGAGACGACGAGGCCAGCGACGACCAGGCCCCGGATTGAAAATGCGATTCCCCTAGTCATCTATTGATCCCCCAGCATTTTGTGCATGCGAGCAATTTCGATCGACTGATCTGCCTGAACGTCCGACGCAAACTTGTAGATCAATTCGTCCTGCGCAGCGCCATACGACTTGAACAGCTCGTCCACCATGTCGATGGCGCCTTGATGGTGCCTGATCATCCCTTCGAGAAACAATCGATCGAACTCGGGCCCGCGCGCCTTGTCGAGCGCGGCCATCTGTTCGTCGGTCATCATGCCCGGCATCAACATCTCGTGCTCCATGCCGTTCATCTTCATCTTGTGTTTTGTCGATGTCGCATCGGGCACCGGCTGGCCACGATCGCGCAGCCACTGCTGCATCGTCGCGATCTCATCCTTCTGTCCGACGACGATGCGTTCGCAGAGGATCGCGACGTCTTTGCGCGCGCCGTGCGATGGCGCCCAGCCGGCCATGATCACCGCTTGCGCGTGATGCGGGATCATGCCGGACATGAACTCGACGTCGGCGTCGCTGTATGGAAATTGCCCGAGCCCGGGCGGGGTCTGGTGGATCGCGTTTGGTTTCTGTTCTTGCGCATCGGTACGGGCGGCGAACGCCAGCCCGATCCCGAGACACGTCAACGCGATGACGGCGCGTTTGGGTAGACCCATGATTCCGATTCCCTCCGGCGTATCGTATACAAGTTGCGGGACAACCGCTGCTGCAATCGATCCAGATAGATATACACGACCGGCGTGACGTAAAGCGTCAGCGTTTGTGACACGAGCAGGCCGCCGACGACGGCAAGACCGAGCGGCCGTCGAGCTTCGGCGCCGGCGCCCAGGCCGAGTGCAATCGGCAAGGTGCCCATCAAAGCCGCCACCGTCGTCATCATGATCGGACGGAAACGGACGAGACATGCTTCGCGGATCGCCTCCGCGGCGGTCGCGGTCGAGTGATGCCGCTTCTCGATCGCGAAGTCGATCATCATGATGCCGTTCTTCTTCACGAGACCGACCAGCATGATGATGCCGACGAACGAATAGATGTTCAGCTCCTGGTTGAAGATCAGCAGCGTCAACAGCGCGCCGAGTCCCGCCGATGGCAGGCCGGAAAGAATCGTCAGCGGGTGAATGAAGCTTTCATACAACACGCCGAGCACGACGTAGATCACGAAGATCGCGAGCAGGAGGATCCATCCGAGGCCGCGCATCGATTCTTCGAACGCTTGCGCGGTGCCTTGAAACGTGCCGATGATCGTCGCCGGCAACGTTTCGCGCGCGGTTTGTTGCACGCTTGCGACCGCATCGCCGAGCGCGAGGCCGGGGCGCAGGTTGAATGAGATCGTCACCGAGGGCAACTGGCCCGCGTGATTCACCGATTGCGGTCCGGCCTGGTGATGAATGCTCGCGACCGCGGACAACGGCACAAGTTTGCCCGCCGGCGTCGTCAGGTTGAGTTGCGTAAGCGCCGACGGATCGCTCTGAAATTTCTGCGCGACCTGCATGATCACTTGATACTGATCATCAGCCGCGTAGATCTGCGACACCTGTCGCGATCCGTACGCGGAGCTGAGCGCGGATTCCACTTGATCGACCGTGAGTCCCAACGCGGCGATCTGCTCGCGATCGAGATCGATCCGCAATTCGGGCGTCGTCAATTGCAAATCGGATGTGACGTCTTGCAGCCCCGGCAGATGCGACATCTTTTCTTGCAGCACCGGCGCGAGGCGATACAGCTCCTGTGTGTCCGTGCCTTGCAGCGTGAATTGATATTCGCTGCGCGACGATCGTCCGCCGATGCGAATCGCCGGCGGGTTGGTGATGTAGACGCGCACGCCGGGGATCGCCGCGAGTTTCGGTCGCAGCTCCTGGATCACCTGGTCTGCCGATAACGAACGTTCGTTCCTCGGCTTCAGATCAAGATTGATGCGACCGCCGCCATCACCAACGTTCGCGGTGTAGTTCGAGACGTTCGGATCCGCGGCGACAACGCTCATTACTTCTTTCGCGCTTGCGACCAGCGCGTCGTATCCCACGCCTTCCATCGCTTCGATCTGTCCGCTCAACTGTCCCGTGTCGACGCTCGGGATGAATCCCGTCGGCACCTTCGTAAAGAGATACGCCGTCAGCACGAGCAACAGCACGCTGACGATCATCGTCACGCCTTTGAATGCGATCGCGGCGTCGAGCGTCCATGCATACGCCGCTCGCATGCCGTCGAATCCTTTTTCGACCGCGTTGTAGAGGCGTCCATGCTTCTCGTCCTGCGGCGGTTTGAGGAATCGACTGCACAACATCGGCGTCAGCGTCAGTGACACGACACCCGACACGAGGATCGATGCGGCGATGGTCACCGCGAACTCGTGCATCAATCGCCCGACGACGCCGCCCATGAACAGGACCGGGATGAAGACCGCGGTCAGCGACAGCGTCATCGACAGAATCGTGAAGGCGATCTCGCGAGAGCCGTCGAGCGCCGCCTGCATCCGCGGTACACCTTGTTCCATGTGACGCACGATGTTCTCGAGCATCACGATCGCATCGTCGACGACGAAGCCGACGGATAGTGTCAGCGCCATCAGCGAGAGGTTGTCGAGGCTGTAGCCGAATGCCCACATCACAGCGAAGGTGCCGACGATCGAAAACGGCAGCGCGAGACTTGGGATGATCGTCGCCGAGATGTTGCGCAGGAAGATGAAGATCACCATCACGACGAGGAACACCGTCAGCATCAACGTGAACTTCACGTCGTTGACCGACTCGCGGATCGATTCGGATCGATCGCTGCGAATCGCGAGCGTCAGCGCGCCCGGCAACGACGCTTGCAGCTGCGGCAACATCTCCTTGATGCCGTCGACGACTTCCACGGTGTTCGTGCCCGGCTGCCGCTGGATCGCCAGATAGATCGTCGGCACACCGTTGCTCCAGCTCGCGGTGCGATCGTTCTCGACGCCTTCGTAGACGTTCGCGATCTCGTCGAGACGTATCGGCGTGCCGTTGCGATACGCGACCGCGATCTGACGGAAGCCCGACGCGTCCATCAGTTGCCCTTGCGTCTGCACGACGAAGTTGCGCTGAGGACCGTAGAGCGTTCCCGTCGGTCGATTCGAATTCGCGGCGTTGATCGCGGCAGCGACTTGATCGATGCCGAGCTGGCGCGATGCGAGCGCTGAAGGATCGACGTCGACGCGCACGGCGCGCTTCTGCGCGCCGAAGACGCTGACTTGCGCGACGCCCGATGCCATCGACAGGCGCTGGCCGAGCACGGTCTCCGCGTAATGATCGACCTCGGATAGCGGCAGCGTGTCGCTGCTGAGCGTAAGGAAGAGGATCGGCGAATCCGCGGGATTCACTTTGCGCAGCGACGGCGGCGCCGGCATGTCGTTCGGCAGCGCGCGCGTCGATCGCGAGATCATCGACTGCACATCCTGGGCGGCGGCGTCGATGGAGCGATTCAAATCAAATTGCAGCGTGATGTTGGTGCTGCCCTGCGAGTTCGTCGAGATGATCGACGTGACGCCGGCGATCGTCGCGAATTGCTTTTCGAGCGGCGTTGCGACCGATGCGGCCATCGTCTCTGGACTTGCGCCCGGAAGATTCGCGCTGACCTGGATCGTCGGAAAATCGACGGTGGGCAGATCGCTGACCGGCAACTGTCGATAGCCGACGATGCCGAAGATCAGGATCGAGGTGACGAGCAGCGTCGTCGCGACCGGACGGCGTATGAAGAGTTCGGCGATGTTCATGACGTCGCCGCCGTTGATTGCGCTCGCGTCGTCACGCGCGCGCCCGGTGTCAATCGCAACTGGCCTTCGGTGACGATCGTCTCTCCGCCCTTCAATCCATCAGCGATCACCGTCTCGCTGCCCTGCTGACGATCGACCTGCACGTGACGCATTTCCACCGTGTGATCGTCTTTGACGACATAGACATATTGCCCTTGTTGCGATGTTTGAACCGCGACCGATGGCACGACGATCGCGCGCGGCTGCATCGCGAGCTGCAGCGACATCTGCACGAACAGCCCGGGCCACAACGCGCGATCCTGATTCGCGAATGTTGCTTTCAACTTGATCGTCGCGGTCGTCGCATCGACGGCGTTGTCGATGAACGTGACCTCGCCTCGCTGACCGTTCGCGTTGACCGCAAGCGATCCGGCGGTCTTTGCCTTCCTGATGTCGTTGAGAAATTTCGCCGGCACCGCGAACGACACGTAGATCGGCGCAATCTGGTTGATCGTGACGAGCGGCAACGCATCGTTGGTGCGAACGACGTCGCCGACGTGAACGTTCAGCGCGCCGGTGCGGCCGTCGAGCGGCGATGCGATCTGCGCGTACTGCAGATTCAATCGCGCCTGCTCCACCTGCGCGCGATCGGCATTCAATGTCGCTTCGAGCGCGGCGGCAGTCGCGATGTTGGTGTCGTAGTCGGATCGCGCGAGGATGCCTTCTTTGAATAATTCATCGGCGCGCTTGCGCTCGGCGTTGCCGTTGGTGAGCTGCGCTTCGTCTTTCGCGACGATCGCCTCTGCCTGACGCAATGCGGCTTCGAGCGGACGACGGTCGATCGCGAACAGCGGCTGTCCTTTACGCACATCCTGGCCGGGGGTGAAGAGGACCTGCTGCAATTGACCGGTGATCTGTGCGCGAATGTCGACGGTCGCAATCGCTTCAGCGGTGCCGACCGCATCGAGCGTAACGGGCATCGGCTTGACGATCGCGGTTGAAGCGACGACGGGAATTCCTGCCGGCGGTGAACCGCCCCGCCCTCCCGGCGCAGGATCACTTCGCTCGCGTTGAGCTTCGGTGGTGGAACAACTGATGAGCAGCAAAACGCTCAGAACGACAGACAAAATGCGTGACGACATCGCGCGCGACCTCTACTAGGTGTAACGACGCGGCACCGTCGACCGTTTCGTGAAACGTTGTCTTTGTTGTCTCGCGATGTTTCCAAAAATCTCAGCGCGGATGTAATGTCGTCATGTGAGGTTGATCATGACTATCTTTCGAACGCTCGCCATTCCATTCGTGCTTGTTCTTGCACTCGTCGTCTCGGTGAACGCGCAAACGGCGAAGAAGCCCGCTGCGCCGGCCGCGAAGCCTCCCGCTGCAACGAAGCCTGCTGTTGAGCTGCTCGACTTGAACACCGCATCGAAAGCGGATCTAATCGCGCTGCCAGGCGTCGGCGAAGCCTACGCGCAGAAGATCATCGACGGCCGTCCGTACGAGCGGAAGGATCAACTGGTGGCGAAGAAGATCGTGCCGCAGGCGAACTACGACAAGTTCAAGAACAAGGTGATCGCGAAGCAGTAGACAGGCCAGCAGGCCAGCAGGCAAACAGGAGAAGAGAGAATGAGAGGAAAAGGGAGCCTATTTTTTGTAAACGCCAGTGCCGCTAAGCAGCACCGGTCTTTTATGAAAATGTTCTCCCTTTCTTCCGTTCTCCTGTTAGCCTGCGTCGCAGTAGCGACGATGGTAGCGGGCTGCGGAACGACGAGCCCGAGTCCGGTCGATCCGTGCAGCAACACGACCATCACCATCGGCCGCTTTACGAATGGCTCGCCGGTATCGCCCGGTCAAGGCCAGGTGTGGACGACGTATTTCGCGGCTACCGTATTGCCTTCGACGGCGACCGTCTACGTCGTCGATCTCAACATCGCCGCCGGATGCAAGGCGCCGTGGATCGCGGTATCGGGCGACACATCCGCGGTGCAACTCTCACCGGCGAGCGGCCTCGGACAGGGTCAGGTGGAGTTGTTCACGCCGGCGAATACCGGAGCGCAGCGATCGACGCGCGTCACGATCGCGGGTCAGACGGCGACGATCACACAGGGCGGTCGATAGATTGCTCGCGTCAACTCGATGAAATATGTGTTGCTCCTCAGCGCCGCTCTGGCGTCGCTGAACATCGCCGCCGGCCGCCAGCCGCAATTCAGGTCCGGCGTTGAGCTCGTCTATCTCGACGTCACCGTCCAGGCGCCGGATGGTTCGATCGTTCGCGGCCTCGCGAAAGATGACTTCCTGATTTACGACGAAGATGCGCCGCAGGACGTCGCGGTTTTTTCCGCGGAGCCGGCGCCGATCAGTGTCGGCGTGCTGATCGATACCAGCGGCAGCATGACCGGTGAACGGATGGCCGCCGCGATTCGCGCCGCTGACGCGCTCGGCCGCTCGCTGAAACCCGGCGACGTCTGGAGCATCTCCACCTTCGACAGCATGCGCCGGACGATGATCACCTGGCGCGCGTACGATCCGGGCATCGTCAACTCACTGCGCGCGATGCCGACCTCGGGCAGCACCGAACTGTTCAAGGCCGTCACCGACATGGTGCCCTACATGAAGGAAACGCCGCATCGCAAGCGCGCGATGTTGCTGATGACGGACGGCATCGACAACTCGATCATCTCAGCGAGCCGCGACGGCCGTGGCGATCCATTCGAAGCGCCGGGCCCTCTCGAAAGTTCCGCAAAGGCGGAGGCAGCGCTGCGCGAAGGCGAAGTGTTGCTTTACGCGCTCGGCGTCAATGTCGCGGGGCGAGCGGGCGCGGTGCACGTGCCGTCGCTGCAACGTCTCGCTGAACCTACTGGCGGATCCGTGATCATCGCGTCGACGATGCGTGAGGTTGAAGCGGCGGCCCAGCGAGTGGCCGAAGAACTGCGGCAGCAATACACGCTGGGGTTCTATCCGCAGGGCGGCGGCGACAAAACGTATCATCGCCTCAGGGTCGCGACGCGACATCCCGACTACCGCGTCCGCACGCGCGCTGGATATCTCGGCGGACGATGAACAATCCTCGGCTGGAACTGACGCCTTACATTGGGGAACCCGTGTGGCTGTCCGATGACGACGACCACGATGAACCTCCACCGCCGCGCCTCTGTTCGGCGGCATGAACAACTCAACCTGACTGCTCTCAGCGATTGTGATAGAAGCGACGCATGAAATTCTCCCATCGCTCGCTGCTTCTTGCCATCGCCCTGCTTGTCAGCGCCGGATGCGCCACCACTGCGCAGGTTCCGTCTTCATCATTGGTGCGCAGCGATGCGGATCTCGCCATTTGCGATCGGTTGTCGTTCGGCCGCACGATCCCTTCAGGCGGCGAAGTTTCAGAAGCCGATTGGGCGGCGTTTCTAAGCGAAGTCGTGACGCCCCGTTTCCCCGGTGGATTCGTGTCGTGGACCAGCGAAGGTCAGTGGCGAAATCCCGCCGGTTCGATCTCGCACGAACGCGGATGGATCATCGAATTCAATCACGCCGACACGGGAACCGCAGAGCGTCCGGTGTTTGAAATCGCCGCTGAATACAAACGCCGCTTCAAACAGGAAGCGGTGTTCCGCATGCGCTACCACGTCGACGCTAGCGAGCTCTAGACGCGACCGCTGCGGGCCACGACCATCGCGATCTGCACGGGCAACCAGATCCAGAACAGGAGTCCAACCACGATGATCGCGTTGGCCGCGATTCTGATCGGATGTGGCCAGCGCTTGACGGTGCCTTGCTCGGTGGCCCACCACCAACTCGGTTTCATCGTCACATCAATCGATGGCGCGTGAGGGTCGTCGAAATATCTCTGCAGCGGATCGCGAAGTTCTTGCAGCGAGAGATGATCGCCCCACATGATCGCGCGCACCGGCCCGGCACTCGTATTCAGATACAACGTCGTCGCGCCGCCGCGTTTTCTTGGCGCGGTCCTCTCGATCTCGCCGATCGGCTGCAATGCCGGCAGCGCTGTGTGTCGAACGGGCAGCATGTCGAAGGCGACGAGCCAGCGCAGATCGCAGTCCGGCGCGGTCGATGTGCGAGCCGGGCACGACACTCGCACGGTGGGCGCGAATGCCGCCTGGCATCCGCACCCAACCGCGATGATGCATGCGCCGATCAGCGCAGCGGACCAGATGCCGCGCGGCGTGTAAGGATCGCTCGACATGGCGGGCGAAGAAGAACGCTAACCCTCGCGCCGATCTGCCTTTGGTACGAAGAGCGTTTCCGTCGGAGGGATCGTGCATTCCCATTGATGGCCGCAATCGCGGCACACGATCGTGAGGAGGACACCTCCGCCGCGTAAGGTGGTTGCCTGTTTCGGGTAGCCGGCAACTTCTGCACATTGCCCACATGCGATCGGGAAGTGCAACGTTGGGCACTCCTCGGACGCGGGCGCGTGCGTCAGGGTCTCGTCTGGCATGGGTGGACCACGCCATTGTTAATCCAGATGCGGCGCCGGTCAACGTTTCAAAAAATCAACTATGCAGGAGCTTCGTCGTGGGCGAGCTTCTGCACCATCCACGTCTGCTTGCAGTCGCGGCAGAACATCGTGATGTTGACGGTGGAGTTGTCGTCCTTATTCGTCGCGACGGTTTTGACTTCGGCCGTGTGAGCTGAGCAATGCGGACACGCCACAGAGGGTTGCTCGTCCCGCTGTAGCGGTTGCGTTGGGAGAACAGCCATGCTGATCTACCTTGCAAAAAAATTGCCTTTTCGTCGAGCGAGGCGTCATCGCTGGGTGCCGTAACATCGAGGTGTGAAACGGCTGCTGATTCTCAGGCACGCGAAATCGAGTTGGGCGGACTCCTCCATCACGGACTGGCAGCGTCCGCTCAACGAACGCGGCCTGCGCGATGCGCCGCGCGCCGGCGAGTGGCTGCGCGCACATGCGCGCATTCCGGATCTGATCATCACCTCTGACGCCGTTCGCGCGCGCACCACTGCGGAACTGGTCGCGAAGACTGCCGGCTATGCGCATGACATTAGCGTCGAACCGCTGTTGTATCTCGCAAAGCCGGAGGATGTGATCGCGTTGCTGACGAATGTGAAGGAACCGGCAACCAGCGTGCTGATCGTCGGACACAATCCCGGCCTCGAGGATCTGGTCGCGATGTTGAGCGGCGAACATCACGGTCTCAAGACAACGGCACTCGTCGACCTTTCGATACCGATCGATCGCTGGAGTGAGATCGATCGCGCGACGGCCGCATCAATCGTCGATACGTGGGAGCCCGATTGATGCGGCTCGCGTGAATCTATTTGCCGCTCGGCGCCACCGCCGGCATCAAGTAGCCGCTCAACCAGAACTCGGTTTCCGCGTGACCCTTCGCTCCGCTTCTCCACGCGGTGACGCGGAAGGATTCTCCGCCACGAATGTAGACCTTCATCGCCTGGCTCGAACCCGCGTGCATATACACGCCCTCATCGGGCTCGTTGAACACGCCCTGCTCGGTCAGCAGGATCTTCAGGTTCGCCGGCGTCCTGCCCGCGCCATATCCGGTCTTGATGCCGATCGACATCTTCTCTTCCGGTCCATAGCATGCGACGACGTTGGCGTAATCGAGGACGAGGATCATGCCGGCAGGAACGAAGAAGTCTTCGCTCTCCATGTATTGCGCGAGCCGGCTTGGGCCCGGCGGGAGTTCGTCGGTCGGCGTCCCGGCTTTGAATTCCAACTCGGTCCAATACGCGACGGGCTTCTTTGCGGCTTCATTCACGTCGAAGACCGGCGTCGCCGGGCGGTAGGCATTGAGAGCGGCGGCGATATTGTTCTTGTCGTTCGGATTGCTCTGGGCGGCGGCGTTAACGGAACTCAGCGCGCCGGCGAACGTAACGATCGCGACGACGACGAAGGATCTGCACTTCATACACTCTCCTTAGAGGTCCACGGGATGGCGGAGTGTAGGAGCCGGGTGGGGAAAACGCATCCCCCGTACGCGGGCGGTTGCATTGAAGATCGTGCAAAGAGTCTCGACAATTCCCTTTTACCTGGAACTGTCACCCATCTATCCGGAATGGACCGTCGCAAGTTTGGCTCCTCGGGCTGGACTCGAACCAGCAACCCTCCGGTTAACAGCCGGATGCTCTGCCATTGAGCTACCGAGGAATCTAGGCAGGACTTCCCTCGAAGAGAAGAATCCACATCGTACGACAAAACCGACGAGTACCGCAAACGCCCCTGAAAAACCGACCGGTCATGGCTGTCTATATGGGAACAGGAGTTCCATATGGATGTCGGAAGCGTGAGCGATTGGGTCGGCCTCACCGGCGGAGCCTTGGCGTTCTGGTTCGGTTATCGGCAGTACGTCGAGGCGCAAGCCTGGAAGCGAGCAGAGTTTCTCGCTGCGGAAATGAAGGCGTTCTTCAGTGATGCCAACGTTGCGCGCGCGCTGATCTTTATCGACTACTCGAAGATTCGACTCGACGGAGCGGGCCAACCTTCCACAGAAGGTACCGTGTTCGATGACGGCATCCTGATCCGATCCCTTGCCATCCACACGGAATTCGAAGACGGCATCGAACGTTTCTCGCAGGAAGAGATGATCGCGCGGAATGCGTGGGATGCGTTTTTCAGCGGCCTCGAGCGATTCAGTCACTACGTAGCCACCGGTCTTATTTCGACGAAGGATCTTTCTCCATATTTGGATTACTGGATCACAAGAGTCGCGGTCGAAGACCCGCGATGGAAACCGCAGCAGTTCTTCGTGTCCGTGCATCGCTTCGTCGACAAGTACAACTATACGGGCGTGAAATCGCTCTTCAATGAAGTAGAAGCGCCATCCCGCTAGCGCCGCGAAACGACGATGATCGTGCTGAGCAGCACTGGCGTTTAGAAGTATTAGCTCCGTGCCTTCGTGCCTTCGTGTTTTTCGGTGCTTCACCGAAGCACTCCTTCACGAAGGTTCACACGCCACGCTCAGTGCGAGCGCAACGCAGATTCGATCCTCTCAAGGGGCGCCGGCACGATCGAAAGGTGTTCAGGCAACTCAACGCGATTCTTGATCGCGGCCGGAATGACCCGCTCCGGAGTCAGTCTGCGACCGCGCTTCGTCAGCAGCACATCAATCGGCGTCCCGGCCGCGCCGAGCAGCTCGATCATCGAGAAATCGCTGTTCGGAAAGTCATCGTCCTCGTAAAACTCTTGGCCGATGACAAAGATCGACGACACGCCGTCGTGATCGAACGCGTAACACGCGCCTTCATCTTCTTCTTCCTCGAATTCGACGACGCGCTCGGATCGTAACCGCCGCTCCCGCGCGCGATTGCCGTGCAGCGCGTCTTGCAGGATAGAGATCTGGTCGAGCATCAGACGCCGCCGCGGCAGGCCGATCCACAGCGTGAAGACCACCATCATCAACACCCAGAAGCCAACAACGACAATGACTGGAGCATCGGACGCGGCCAGCGTCAGTGCCATCAGCACGCCGCATACCGCGGCGCTCGCCGCGCCGCTCTTGAGCAACGCCTTGCCACCTTCGTCGCGCGCGTTCTGCAAGCGCGTGCGCAGCGAGAAGTACTCGTCGCTGGTCATTGGCCGTTCGAGTGTTTCAAGCATGGCGCGAACGAAGAAGGTCCGTAGTCACCTCCTTTGATTTGACACCGTTCGACTCAGCCGGCTCCATCGGATCCGCGCATAATGCGGCATGCTGGCCAAACGGTCTAAAGAACGCGTCGCATCGGTGCGTGATTACATCGCGTCGAAGCCGGAAGAGTCTCGAGCGAAACTCGAGGCAGTGCGTCGCGCGATTCGCAAGGCCCTCCCGAACGCGCAAGAAGGACTCGCGTACCAAATGCCGGCCTACACGCTCAACGGCGTCGGGGTTTTGTATTTCGCGGGGTGGAAATCACACTACTCGCTCTATCCCGCGAGCGACGCGTTGGTCGCGGCGTTCGCCAAAGAACTGGCGCCGTACGAACGCACCAAGGGAACGATCAAGTTCCCATTGTCCGAGCCCGTACCCAGCCGGCTCATTGAACGGATCGCGAAGTTTCGCGCCCGGCAACTCCCGACGAGAGATGGCGCCACCGGCCGTCGCAAAGGCGGACGCGAAGGACAGGTCGATCGCATCCGTCGCATCTGCGCCGCGTTGCCCAGTGCGTTCGAGAAGATGTCGCATGGCGCGCCGTGCTTCTTCGTCGAGCAAGGCAAGGGCTGCTTCGCAATGTTTGCCGAGCACCATCGCGACGATGGCCGGCTCGCGCTGTGGGTCCCGGTGAAAGACGGTCTGCAGCCGCTGATGATCGAAGAAGCGCCCGACGTCTACTTCTACCCGCGATACGTCGGCGCCAATGGGTGGATCGGCATCCTGCTCGATCAGATCGCGGATGACGCGCTCGAGAGCCATCTGCGTGAGGCGCGGCAGATCATCGCGTCGAAGCGGAGGAACTCAAAAGTCTGATGCGGTGTCCAAGACAATTGGACCGATCAAGATGTCAGGACAAACGCCGGGGCGCATCCGTACGAAGTTGAAGCTCCTAACAAGCTGGCTCGTCATCGCGCTGGGTTGTCTCGTCGGCCTCTTGGCGTGCGCGGGAATCGGTTTTGTACCGCTGCAGAACGTCTCTGCGTCGGAGTGGTTTCAAGTTTTAGCCATCACGCTTCCGGGGCCGACATTTCTGATCGGCTCTTTCGTCGCACTTCAACATCGCAAGGTAGCGGGAATCATCTTCCTTTCGGACATGGCGGTTTGGACGTTTTGTATAAAGCATGCGGGTTCGGACGATCTGACATGGATTGCCTTGTTGGCATGGACGGCTCCGCCTCTGCTGGTTGGGCTGTTCTGGCTGGGAACGGGCTTGCTCGGGTGGCCTGCTCTCGTCCAGCTTCAATCATGGTCGCGCAGGAAACGCGTGTCGGCTCTCGCGGCGACGTGTGTGACCACTCTTTTCCTGGATGTGGCGTTGACAATTCTCCTCAGCGGGTTGTTCTCGACCCTCTTCCATGGAGACTGCGGCATGAAGCCGCCCTTCCTTCATCCGTTGTCTCCCACCCACGCGGTGTTTACGGCGAGGGTGGTCTTCGCGGCCCGCTCACTCAACGAGCTGACGGACGCGCACAGCATTCTGCGCCCTTCGGGTTCCGATCGTAACGTCGGCGATTGGGCCATCGGCATCGTCGAAGAGAGATTCTGGGGCATGCCCCTTTGGACTCGTTTCGTGCTGCTGACAAACCATCTCTATTGGGACGGAGAAACCTATTTCATCGACGGACTTCGCTATGAGGGATTGCTGACCCGGTTTTTTCCAATTGTCGAAGGCGGTGAAGGAAATGATGGCTGCACTCGCACCAAGCCGGTGCAGGAATCCGTCATTGACTTGCGCCTGCTGCGGACGCCGCCGCCTCCTGGCAGTACACGTGTACTGGGTTATGTGCGAGGACCAGAAATTTTCACATCCGTCTTCGACCGCCCGCGTCAGCCCGTCTTCGTCGCGGGAGCGACGATCGAAGTGACGGGGCCATCCTTTGCCAGCCAGATTACGACCGATGCCTCAGGGGTCTATGAACTGGATGGTCTTGCGCCGGGTGACTACACGCTGCAGCTACCAACACCGGAGACCCAAACAGTCGGGTTCTTCGAGGACAGATCGCGCATCGTCATTCACGTCGACAACGGTGGAGTGGTGGAAAGAAACTTCGCGCTGTACTGGGACGGGCGGATTGAGGGTAAGGTGACCGATAATTCCGGCACGCCAGCCCGCGCCCAGGTCAAGCTCGTGAGCGCCGATGATCGGCACATACCTGGTTACGTGCACGAGTTCGTGGAGACCGCAGCGGACGGATCGTATCAATTCGGTAGAGTTCCTCCGGGCCGATATCTGATCGTCATCAACCCCGACGGCCCGGAAAACGACTCGCCGCACGACATTCAGTTCTATCGTGACGCCGTCAGCAAAGAGAACGCACAAGTCATCGAGTTGGCCGGCGGGCAGCGATTGGGCGGGATCAGTTTTCGAACAACCCATCTTTCATCTCGAAACAGTGAAGTGCGAATTACCCGCCCGAACGGCACAGTAGTGGTCGGCGCGTACGCCTGCGTTGCCTACGACAATACGGATGCGTATGAAGCGCCGAACAGAGCACACTGCATCGAGGATGCCGATAAAGACGGTGTCATCGCGATACGTACGTTCGGTGGATCGCAGGTACGGATCTTTGCCCGAGAGTATGTCGATCGCTCCGGCTCATCGCCGCCGGATTGGTTCGACAGCAAGCCATTGCAGTACGCCGCCGATCAGATTCCGAACACGGTGAATCCGGTTCTGAACTCCGTCAAACAATAGACAGTTTTATACCGAACACATGGTCATCCGAAGCTGCACTCTCGGCATCATTGCGACGGCAGTCCTTGGCACTGCGGCTGCACCTCCGCCACAACAGCCCAACACAACACCTGCGGGCACTGCGACAATCGCGGGTTTTGTATTCGATGAAGCAACCGATCGTCCCATCGAAGGCGCCGAAGTCACCCTTCATGGAGCAACGAGATCGTTTTCAGCGACTACCAAGGTCGACGAGAACGGCCACTTCGAGTTCACTCGAGTGCCGGATGGCGGCTATTCAGTGGCGGCTTACATGCTGCGAGGCTACTTAAGCACGTGTTATGGCTTGGTCGGCAAAAGCAGGGATTGCGGTGTGCTCACAGTCGGCGCGAACGAAGTGAGAGACGAGCTGAATTTGAAATTGATTCGCGGCGCGGTGATTCATGGCGTAGTCCGCAATGAAAACGGTGAACCCTTGCCCGACATGCCGGTCCACGTCAACGATACGGATCCTGGCGGACTCCTCATCGTGCAATTCACAACAACAAATGACAAAGGTGAATATGAACTGCCTTACGTAGAGCCTGGACATTTTCTTCTGAGCGTCAGTTCGAGGGTCGCCTTCCCGAAAGAGATCTCGGTGTTCTATCCGGGAACGTTGGAATACGAGAAAGGTCAGTTCATCGACGTGGCGATCGGCGACGACATCCGCGCCGATATTCGGATGCCAAAGATCGAAACGTATGCGCTGCGCGCGCAGCCGACGACACTCACCGGCGATCCCATTAGCAAGTTTGAAGCGTCGCTTGTCGAAACGGGTTTGTGGGGGACGGCTCGTCGTGGCGAGATCGCCGCGGACATGAGCGTGACGTTCGCGGATCTCGCTGCCGGGCAGTACGTGCTTCACGGCAAGGGGCGCGCGGATAATCGACCGGTTGGCGGATGGCAATTGCTCGATATTCCGCAGGACTTGAGACCAGTGACGCTGGTGCTCAAACCGACAGGCACTATCAGAGGCCGGCTAGTTTCGGAGGGAGGCGGCATCAAGATTAGCGACGTTACCGTCGTGCCGGAGTTCCTCGTCGACGGCGAAGAGGCTCGAGGGTGGAACTTCGAGAGCTTCCGCGTCGGTAGCGATGGGATGTTTGTGATTGATGGTCTCTACGGAACGCAACGTCTTCGAGTAGCTCGATTGCCGGAGGGTTGGAAAGTCCATTCGATCATGCGCGGAAGAACGAACGTCGAAGATGGAATCGATGTCGAACCCGGAGAAACCATCGACGTGGTGATTACGATTGGCCAGCAATAGCGCACGATGACCGTCGGCCGTGAGAACAGTGCATCTCGATTACGGTGGCAATCTGCCTCAGATCTCGAAAATGGAGTGAGGCGCCACGCGAGTCGGCAGGCCTGAGGTCCTGAGCCGACAACGACGATAAACTATTCGCATCAATGCCGCCCGTCACGCCAAACCCGAAACACATCAAGAGTTTCAAAAACGAAGCGGCGTTTGCCGCGTGGATGAAAGCCCATCACGATCGCGCGGACGAGATCTGGATCAAGGTCCATCGAAAAAGTTCGGGCCTGCCGTCGATCACCTGCGCCGAGGCGCTCGACGTCGCGCTCTGCTACGGATGGATCGATGCGATCCGCAAGTCGTTCGATGAGCAATCCTTCCTGCAGCGCTACACACCGCGTCGCGCGAAGAGCATGTGGAGCCAGGTCAATCGCGATCATGTCGCGCGATTGATCGATGCCGGCCGCATGACGGCGCACGGTCAACGCGCGATCGATGGGGCCAAGGCCGACGGAAGATGGGACGCCGCCTATGCGCCGGTGCGCAGCATCACGAAGGAGACACTGCCCCGCGATCTGCGCGCGGCGATCGATGCGAACCCCCGCGCGCGCAAGACCTTCGCGACACTCGATCGCATGAACCTCTTCTCGCTCGCGTTCCGCACCAACAACATGAAGACATCCGAGGGCCGCGCGAAAAAAATCGCGGCGCTCGTCGCGATGCTGGCGCGCGGCGAGAAGATCGTCGAGCGGCCTCCCGCCAAAAAACGACACGGAGACACGAAGACACGAAGCTAATATTTTTCAAATACCAGTGCCGCTAAGCAGCACTGGCGTTTAGAGGATTAGCTCCGTGCCTCCGTGTCTCCGTGGCCTTCGGTGCCTCACCGAAGGTTCACTCTCCACGCTCCGCGACCGTGCGTGAACGCGAACAACTGCTTCTGTCCCGACGGCGTGCGAATCAGCGACAGCCACATCGTCACGGCCGGACCGAATCCGGTCTCTTCACTCATCCACGTGCGGCCGCCGTCGATCGATACCATCACGCCGAGATCGGTACCGAGGTACAAACGCTGCCGATCGTCGGGATCGACGACGATCGAGTGGACCGGAATGTCGGGGAGGCCCGTCGCGCCGGTGCCGTCGAGGCTTTGCCAGGTCGCGCCGGCGTCGATCGTGCGAACGACGTGCGCACCGCCGAAATTTCCGTAGGTGGCATAGAGCACGTTGTCATCGAGCGGATCGAAGGCGATCGATGTCACCCATCCGGCGCGTGGAGCGTTGAAGGACGTGTTGACCGCCGCGCCGCCGCTATCGGCGATGCGACTGATGTGACCCTTATCCGTTCCAATCGCGATCATGCCGGCGGTGCGTGACGACACCGCAATCGCGCTGATCTTGCCGGCGTCCGGCATCGCGGCGCTGACCTTCTGCCACGTCAGACCAAACGACGGACCGCGATACAAATAATTTCCGCCGAGCCAGATGTTGTTGGTGGCCGGGTCGTGCGTGAACGGAGCGACGAACAGATAGTTCGCGTCGGGTCCGAGGTTGTCCGCGAAAATTGGATCGAGACCGACGCGCGAGGTCGAGACGTTGAAGCCGGCATTGGTAGTGCGGCCGAGACTCGCCCATTGATATTCCATCAGCCAGGTGCTGGTCTGCGTTGGATGCACCGCGCTGAAGCCGCCGTCGCCGCCGAAGATCGGACGCCATCCGTCGGGACCGGCCTCATCGGAACCGAGCAGCGTGTTGTTGTCCTGCGCGCCGGCGAGATACTGCGTACCGTCGGGAAACGGCGTGCCGTGATAGAACTGCGTCACGCCATAGCCGCGATTGAGCGACGTCCATGCGAGCTGGATCGGTGGCGTCGGCGTGCACGCGGCGAGCGCGCCACCCGCCGTCGCGGCGCGCGCATTCGCGGTGCGATAGATGCCGCCGTCGTTGCCGATCAGCGCGACCTGATTGCCGTCGCCGTCGTAATTCGGATGGAACGTGATCGCGTGTTGATCGGAGTGCGTGTAGAACGCATTCGTCGTCGCACCGTAGCCGAACGTCGCCAGCCCCCAATTCCTGCCGCCATCATCCGATCTGAACCAGTCGACGCCGGCCGCCCACACACGATTCGGATCGCGCGGATCGACGGCAATGACGTTGTTGTACCAGCCCATCGTGCCGGGCATCTGGTTCGAGCCCTGCGGATTGCACATGCGCGGCACCGCGCTGACGACGTTGGTCAGCAGCATCGTGTTGAGCATGACCGGATCGCTGTTGGTGACGCGCGTCTCCCACGAACCGGCGACGCCGCCGCGATCGCTGCGATACACGGCCAGCAAACCCTGCTCGTAAATTCCCAGCGGTCCGGTGGAGTTACTCGCCGCGAGCGCATAAATCACGTCGGGATTCGACGGCGCAATCGCAAGCGACGTGCGGCCCATATCGGGCTCACGCAACACGACTTCCGAATCGGATCGATCCGCAGCGCGCGGAAAGCGATACACCGTACCTTGCTCGTACGATCCGCACGATGCGAACAACACATCTTCGGATCGATCCGGCCGCAGCGCCAGATCGAGGCAACCGCCGCGCACGTTCGTCGACAGCAATTGCGCCCACGTGTTGCCGGCGTCCGTCGATCGCCACACACCCGATCGCGTCGCGGCATAGATGCGCCGTGAATCGTTGACGCCGAATTCGAGATCGTTGACCCAATAAAAATCCGGCGTCTTCGTCGCGGGCAGTTGTTGCCAGGTCCGCGCGCCATCAGTCGTGACGTAAATGCCGCTGCCGCGAAGCGGCAGACCGGTGCCGCGAATCTCTTCGCGAAAATATCCTTCGCCGGTTCCGACATACATCACGTCGGGGCGAGCGGGATCGATCAGCAACGAATTGATCGCGATGTTCGTCAGGCCATCGCCGGTCGGCCGCCACGTGATGCCGTTGTCATCGCTCTTCCAGATTCCACCCGACACGCCCGCAGCGAAGATTGTCGTCGGTATCGTCGGATGAAATTTGATGACCCGCGTGCGCCCGCCGATGTTGCCGGGGCCAAGCGGCGTCCACGCATCGAGCACGTTGGCGGCACTGCTCGTATCTTTCAGCGACATCACGCGCGAACCGTACAGCCAGAGTCGCGAGGCCGGTTGCGCAAAAGGAATGTTGCGGTTGATGGCGGATGAGAATCGCGCGAGCGATGCGACACGACGCGTCGCGGCTTCGTACGATGTGGGCATCTCGATCGCGCCATCAACCGGCATACGCCGCAAAAGATCCGCGCGCTGCGCCGCACCCGGTTGATCGAAGCGCTCCGCCACCTCATTAGGAGACACTGCGCGATCGGGCCGCATCTGCAACGTGATCAGCAGAGCGCCGATCGCAATGATCGTCGCGCCGAGCCAGAGCATTTGAACTTTGCGCATCCTAGATTCCTGCACACGGGAGCAATGCGGTGCCATTTGCCGTCGGCTGCGGGCACAGCTTCACCATCTCGAATTGATGGTTGGCCGCATTGCAGGTCGATCCGGTTGGCCCCTGGAATGTGCCGTTGATAGTACCGGTGATCGACGCATTGGCGCCGACACTGGCGTTGGCCGCAGCAGCGAGCGTCGTGCCGTGTGTCATGGCCTGAGTGAGCGAGAAGCTCGGAAAGTTTACCGTCTTGCCAGTGACCGTACCGGGGATTTTCACCGATGGGTTGCCGGCCGCCTTGGCGACGAGCTCCATCTCGATGGCCGCACCCGTTTGAGTCACGGTCGCGACGAAAATGAGCGAGCGCGTCTCCTCCGGCAGGTTCGCAGCACAGCTTGACGAGGCGATGACGTTCACATTGTACGGACCCGCGATGTTCGCAGCCGCCGCTGTCGGAGCGGTCGGAGTGTCGCTGCCCCCGCCGCACGCCGTCAATGATCCGATTGCCGCCGCGATCGCCACCAACTTCTTCATCGTGCCTCCAAACGTGTTGTCCATTTGAATCAGTTAGAGGCGCGCGTCGAACGAATCCTTCGCGGGAATTTATTTCGCGGCGAGCATGATGTTCCTGAGGTTGGTCATGAAGTTCCCCTGACCCTGGATATCGCCGTTGTTGAAGTTGCAGAGCAGCACGATGCTCGACCGATCGGCGGGAAACATGACCGTGATCGAGCTGTAGTTGTCGAGGCTGCCGACGTGCGTGAAGCGAAGGTCTCCGCCGATGAAGCGCGAACCCATGCCGAAGCTCGTCACGCCGTTTGCGCTGCGATCAAAACTCTCGACCGCACCGATGCCGAATGCGTCGTTCAACAGCGCTTGATTGAAGCGATTCATGTCGGCGGTCGTCGATGTAATACCGCCCGCGGCATAGACCCACGTCGGATGCGTCACCAGGAAGAGTGATTCTGCGTCGGGCGGAAGGCCGAACGACGATCGCGACATCCCGGCCGGGCCGAAGATGTCGCGCTGCACGACGGCTTCGTATCGCATGCCATTCACCTTCTCCAGTGCGGCGCCGGACAATATCGCGTGCGAGTTGCTGTACTCAAAACGTGGAATGCCGTCCCATGGCTTGAGGAGCGACAGAATGTTTTCCACCGTCGTCGGAGAAGTACGTCCAGTCTGATACGCGGATGTCTCGAGGTAATTGAACAAGCCGGGCACGTGCTTGATCAGCTCGTCGATCGTCGGCGCCGGCTCCGGAAATGCGACGTATCGATTGATCTTGTCGTTGCGGCTCAGCCTGCCTGCCTTCTCGCTAATCAGCACTGCAGTCGCGGTGATTGGCTTGGTGAGCGAGGCGATGCGATAGAGGGTGTCACCGTCAGCCGCGCGGCCGAAACTCTGGCCGCGCCCTCGCTCGAGAATGACCTGGCCGTTCTGGCTAATGGTAATCGAGCATGTGGAGCCGATCGGGATCGCGAAGGCGTCGAAGGCTGTCGATAACGAGGTCTTTAGGTCCACCGGCGCTGCCGGCGTACTCGCCGATGGCGACGTCGGCGTCGTACCATGTCCACACGCGATGGCCAGCACCGCGATCAGAATGATCAAAGAGTTACGCACCGAACAGTTAGAGGATAGAGGTGGACGAATCCTTCGCGAGACATCGCCGAAGGATTGTTACGGGAGGGCCCTCTAACTGTTTCAGATGGACAACGGCAGCGAGCGCGAGCTGGTCCGCCGCATGCTGGGCGGCGATGAAGGCGCGTTCGACGAGTTCTTCGCGGACTATTTCCCGCGGCTGTTCCGCTTCGCGGTCCTGCGCCTGCGCGATCAGGACGCTGCCGAGGATCTCGTTCAAAATTCGCTGATCGCCGCCGTGCGCAACATCGGTTCATGGCGCGGCGAAGCGACGCTCTTCACGTGGCTGTGCACGATCTGCCGGCGCGAGATCGCCGCGTGGGAAAAAAAGACGTCACGCCGCGTGTCCGTATCGCTCGCGGAAGACGATCCCGGCGTTCGCGCCGCGCTCGAGTCGATCGGCGCCGCGGCGGAGTCGCCCGATGCTGGATTGGCGCGCGCCGACACCGGACGCATCGTGCAGCTGGTGCTCGATCATCTGCCGCCGCGCTACAGCCGCGCGCTCGAATGGAAGTATTTGGAGGACTTGAGTGTCGATGACATTGCCGCACGCCTGCAATGCACACCCAAGGCCGCCGAGTCGCTGCTCACGCGCGCGCGTGACGCGTTCCGCGATGCATTCGCCACCGTCGAAGCGGCGGCACACGAGGGGAACTCATGAATCGCCAAGACGATCCTGACGCTGTGGTCCGCGAGTTGTTGCGACAACCGCGCCCCGCGGCGATTGACACCGACCGCGCCGTCCGCGTTCGCGCCGCAGTGCACGAGGCGTGGAAGGACAGCGCCGATCGTTCGCGCAACTGGAAGCGCGTGATCGCGATCGCGGCCGCGGCGGTGCTCGTGTTCGCAATCGCCATCACGCTCGTGAATCGGCTGCGCGATCGCGTCCCGTCGCAGGCGACGACGCCGATTGCGTCGACGCTGTTCGTCACCAGCGAAGTAATCTTCCAGCATGACGGGCAATCGCATGCCGGCCGCGTCGGCGAAGACGTGAGACCGGGCACGCTGATCACGACGAACGGCGGTCGCGCTGCGATCGTGTTGTCGAATGGTGTCGAGCTGCGTTTTGATTCGAATACCGCAATCACGCTCGAGACCGAGCGAACCATGTCGCTCGCGCGCGGCGCCGTGTATCTCGATTCGTCGCATCGAACGGGCGCGCCGGAAACGGTGGCGATCGTCGCTCGCGGAACGGTGATCCGCGATATCGGAACACGTTATGAAGTTCGCGTGTCCGATCAGGAATTGCGGGTGCGAGTGCGCGACGGGCGCGTCGAAGTCTTGAGCTCGTTCGGCATGCGCGAAGCGGATCGCGGCGGCGAGCTCAAGGTGACATCGTCCGGAATCCTGGCCAGCCGCGCGTCGACCTCCGGCGCCGATTGGGACTGGATCGTGCGGGCCGCGAAGTCACCGCAACTCGAGGGCCGGCCGCTGCCGGAATTTCTCGCGTGGGCCGAGCGAGAAGGTGGACGGCCGATTCGCTTTGCGGATCCCGCATTGGAAAAAGCGAACGCCGCAACGATCGTCTACGGCGCGATCGACCAACTCACCGTCGATGAGGCGCTCGATGTCGTGCTCCCGTCATGCGGGCTCGCGCGTCGCAACGATGCTGACGTGATCACCATCGTCGCCGCTGATGATGCGAAAGGCGTGAAGTGAAGACCGCGATCGCGCTGCTGCTGATCGGCTGCTGCGCGATGCCGTTGTCTGCTCAAGAGAGCGCTGCTCCGCACTATGCGGGACGCACACTCGTCGACGTCTTGCAGGATCTCAATCACCGCGGCCTTCGCATCGTGTTCAGCACGAGCCTTGTGCCTCTGACCCTACGTGTATCTGCCGAACCGTTGGGAACACCGCGCGACATCCTCGATCAGGTGCTGCGCCCGCATGGTCTCTACGCGCGGCCCGGCGCGCAGGGGCTGCTGATCGTCACGCGGGCACCGAAGCGTCGCGATGATGCAGCACCGGCGACACCATCACGCATCGCGCGCGCGCCTTCCAACAGTGATCAGCCAACACCGACGACGAGCGTGTCACAAGTCCCCGATGAGTCGGGGACGCGCATTCCAGGCGACGTGATCACGGTCACCGCGACCGAGCCGATCGTCGACGTGCAGAACGCGACGATCTTCACCAACTTCCCCGTCGCGATGTTGCGCGACATCCCCAATCAGCGCGACGTGTTTGCATTGCTGTCGCAAACTCCTGGCATCACGGTGCCGAGGCCGGATGTCGGCGGCAATACCGCGGGCACGCAGTCGGTCTATCGCGCGTACGGGTTGGCGGGCCAGACGATCACGACCGTCGACGGCGTCAACATCAACGCCGGCGCAGACAGCGTCGGCGCGTATATCGACTACGGTGCGCTGTCTGAAGCGACGGTTGCGGCGGCGGCCAACTCCGCGGACGTCGCCGTTGCCGGCGCCGCGGTGACGACGCTGATCAAGAGCGGCAGCAACAACAATGACGGTGAGCTCTACGCCGATGTCAAACCGAACAGCGACAAACCGTTCGAGCATGCCGAGAACTACGCGCGGTATCGCGACCTCAACGCGCAGCTCGGTGGTCCGTTGATCAAGGACCGGTTGTGGTACTTCACATCGTTCCGCGATCAGTTCACCGATCTCACCACCGCGATGTTCGACCGGCCGCCGGAAGAAGGCGGCACGCAGGGTCAATCGTTCACCACGCAAACGACCGAATACACGATCAAGCTGAATCATCAATTCAGCAGCGGCAGCACGCTGACGTTCATGACGCAGATCGGCCGCAAATATCAGCCGCATCGCGGCGGGTCGGGGCAATTCGCAGGGCGATACGTCATCGAGTCGACCGCGCTTCAGGATACGTGGAGCCATATCGGCAAGGCCGAGTACCTGCGAGTGATCGGCAATCGCGCGACGCTGGACTCGTCGATCAACGTCTATGGCAACAACTTCCCGCTGACCGCGCACACCGACAAGACGCCGATCATCGACGACCTCACGTTCGAGCGGCGCGGCGGTTACAACATGCCGGCGCTGTCACAGGATCGGCGGCAACACTACAACGCGAACTTCTCTCTTTACGCCGATCGCCATGACGTCAGGATCGGCTACATGTATCAGCGCTACGCGCCGCGATTCACTGCGTATGGCGCTGCGGGGCCGGCCGGCACCACCGGGCACTTCTACATCGCCACGACGAGCGGCGTGCCAAGTGCGTTCTGGACCGACAACGGACCGGCGCGCAGCGTCAACGTGCTCGACAACAACGCGCTGTTCTTCCAGGATCGATTTCAAGCCACGTCGAAATTGACGGTCAATTACGGCGTTCGCTTCGACCAGTACCACAGCTCGTATCCCGAGCAGCAGTTCGGCATCAACGGCGGCATCGGTCCGTTCGCGATCAATACGATCGCGCCGGCGCGTGACGTTGTGACGTTCAACACCGTGGTGCCGCGCATCGCGATGATCTACGACGTCTTCGGCAACGCGAAGACTGCGGTCAAAGCGAGTTGGGGACGATTCGCGACCAATCCTGCAGCGTCGATTTCCATCCTCGCGAATCCGATCGACGTGACTTTCAAAAAGTACGCGTGGGACACGGACTACTTGACGGCGGATACATCGATCGCCGCGACGCGAATCACGCCGGCATATGTCGCGACGCTGCAACCGATCTTCGGCGGCGCGCAACTGACAGCCGCGACCGTCGATCCGAACTTGAAAGATTCGTACACCGATGAATTCACGCTGGGTGCGGAGCAAGAGATTGCCGGCGACGTGCGCGCGCATGTCACGGTCGTGCGGAAGCAGCAGAAGGATACGTTCGGCAGATACGATCGGCTGCGCACGCTGTCCGCGTTCACGCCGGTCGCGGCCCTCGACCCCGGTCCCGATGGCCTCTTTCGAAACGGCGACGATCGCACGATTACGGTCTATGAAACCGGCGTGCCTCCGGATACGACCGACTATTACCTGACCAACAAGCCGATCGGCGACACCTACAACACACTCGAATTCGGCATCACGAAGCGCATGAGCGATCACTGGCAATTGACCAGCGGTTTCGATTGGACAAAGCGGGATATATCGTCGGAGTTCTCAGAGGATCCGAACACGGTGTTCTGGAATTCGAAGAACACCAACACGACCGGCTGGACGTACAAGGCATCGGGAAGCTACGCGTTCAATCACGGCGTGCTGGTCAGTCTCTCTTACAACGCGATGAAGGGCGAACCGTATGGCCGCCTGTTCACGATTACCGATCGGCACGTGCGGCTCGCGGATCCGAATCGGACCGCGCCGCTGGTGCAAGGCAACATGACGATCATGGCCGAGAAGGTCGGCACGTATTACTTGCCCGCGATCAACGTGATCAACCTGCGCGCGCAGAAGGAATTCGTCATCAAGGAGTCGAAGCGGCTGCACGTGATGCTGAACATCTTCAACCTCACTGACGCCGAGACGGTGATCGACGTCGTTGAAACGACCGGCCCGATGTTCAGGCAGCCGAGCACCAACATCAGCGGCACGGTTGTCCGCCTCAGCGCGCGCTATACATTCTGACGATTCCCCTGGGCGCGCAGGTGCTTCGTCTTCCGCTCGCTCTCGCTCGGCGCTGGATCGCGAGCGGATCACCGGTCCGGCCTCGGCGGGATGACGACAACGCTGCGCGTTGCCGTCACCCTCTCGCGACGCCGGAAACCGCGGCTCGCTCACGCGCTCCCGCGGGCGTGCCCGTCATACCTCGTCCTGGTGAGCGCGAACGTCGCATCGGTGAAGTAAGATGCCCTTTCCAGCACAGTGGGATCCGAAGCTTGGAATTCACGTGACTTGAAGTCGCGGC